>JABEBX010016024.1_pt1 | contig 32121 bp, 32 predicted proteins | sample 7245971 | NCBI WGS metagenome assembly JABEBX01 (sample SAMN14506365, study PRJNA622280) | hot springs metagenome | biome: hot spring [ENVO:00000051]|acidic hot spring [ENVO:00002120]; feature: spring [ENVO:00000027]|sediment [ENVO:00002007]; material: sediment environment [ENVO:01001048]... | reverse complement strand
CGGTGGCGGTGGTCGTTTTGCCTTGGCCCGCTGCCGACGGGGTAGGCGTTGCGGTGGGGGCCGACTCTTGCGCCCCTCCTTGCAGCAAGGCCTCCAGGGCGAGAAATAAGGTTTCCATCCGCACGGGTTTCTGCAGGGCGGGGAAGCCACTGGCCGCATCGGGGGTGATGCTGGTAATCAGGATCTGCAGTTGCGGATGCTCCTGGCGGAAGCGATGGGCGAGATTCATCCCTTCGGAGCCATCCACATCGATGATGACCAAGGTGGGGTCCCGGGATTCCTGCGCTTCCAGTAGGCGATAGGAACGGCGCGTGTACATCTTGAAGGCCATGCGAAAGACGGCCTCTTTGCGGCTGTCCATGCCTACCGTGCGGACGAAAATCTCACCACTCATAGCAAAAGGCTGGTTCATGATCCTGTCCTAAATCGCATGCCGAGTGCGGCGCTGGAGCCGTTCGGCGAGGTCAAACATTTGCCGCATAATTTCCTCGTCTGGTTGGGTGTCGGCTGCCAGAACGCTCTTGATAAAGTCCGAAAAGCGATCCTGGGCATCCATACGCTCGTACATCTCCAAGAGTGGAGCATAATAGTCGCCATTGGCGGGTTGGGCGATAGTGGCCATTTCCAGCAGGGATACGGCTTCTTCGACTTGCCCGTAATCGAGTAGCTGGTTGAACTCGTGGAGGATGCTGTCGTCATGATCCGCGGTGACGACGACGTTGTCCCGCCGGATCTGCTCTAGGATCAGGGGCGGACTACTGATGGGGATGGCGGTGATGGGAACGTAAAGGCCATATTGCTCCGCCAGAGGCGCCAGGCGATGTTCATTGCCGTCGATGTTGTCCAGTTCGGACCAGAGGGGATGTGCACCCAGGTGCTGGCCATGATGGAGGAGGCGATGGCGCAAGGCGGCGCCTGCGCCCCATAAGGTGAGATAGAGATACAGCAATTCTTCCGCATAGGTGGCGGTCTGACGGCGCTGGTAGAGCAGTTCCAGCAACTCCACATGCAGGGCCAGTTTCCGGGGATCGAGGATCAGATTGCGGCGGAGAAGGCGTTCGGCTACATCGTCCTGTCCTGCGGCGCGCAACTGGCGCGCGGCGGTCAACGGGGAAATAACGCCGGCCACCGCAGTTGTTTCTGCTTCATCCAGCACTCCAAGGGACATTTCCCCGACGAGCAGGGGACGGTTGTCCTGAGCCGGGCCCGGGGATTCCGCCTCCCGGCCTTGGCCCTTGTCGGTGGGGGCGTTGAAGCCGCTGAGGTTGATGTCGCCGAGATCGAAAGGCTCGGGGTTGACGATGGCCTGCTCCAGGTTCTGCCGCGCCTCCGCAAGGGCGTTATGGGCCAGGGCCGGCCCGGTATCGGTGCGTTGGGGCCGGCGTTGGGCCAGTTCTGCCTCGATGGCTGCGACACTCATGCCGAGCAGGGCCTCGGCGAGCACCCGTAGCTGCAGATTCTGCGGGTCCATCTGCAGGCCGGCAAAGATGTCCTTCCGGCAATCCACCCCCCCATGAGCCGGGTGCTCACAAAGCCGTTCGAGAATTTCGGCGTAGCGGTCCACATCCGCGAGGGCGAGATAAATCTCCAGTAGGCGCCGGGCCTGTTCCTGGTCGCCGCGATGGTGATCCACATACCAGCGCAGGGTAGTGCTGGCCTGCTCCAGGTGACCATAGGACAGATAGATCTCCACCTCATCGAGGATGCTGACCTCTTCGATCTGTGCCGCTGCGCTTGCCGCAGGAGCGGCTTCCTGGATTTTGCCGGTGCTAGCGCTGGGGTGGGGCGCTTTTTGCACCGTACTTTTCGGACGAGGTGCCGCTGTGGGTTTTTTTTGGGTACGCAGCTTCCACAAAACAGCGATCAGCACCAGAACGACAAGACTGGCAATGAGGATCAGGCTGGTAAGGGGTAGTTCCATCATTGGCAATTTTCTCAAAGGATCGTGGAGGCCTAATGCTTCTTGCCGTATATTGATTAAATAGATGCTTTCAGGCGCCTGTCAATGCGAGGGTGTGGGCGATCTCCCAGAGGCGGCGGCAACTGCCGCGCTGGGCCATGCCCGCGTCAGCAGCGGACTGGGCGTATCCGGCGAAAAAAGCGGGTAGCGCCTGGAGGACAATGGGCAGGCGATCGCGGCTGACGCCCCCTAGGCGCCAGTCGGCGCGACCGGCATGGATAGGGTGGGTGCTGCACAAGGCGACGCCCCAGGCGTGAACGTCCCGTGGCCAGTGGTGCTCCCGCACGCATAACTGGTGTTGTTCCGGCGCCAGCGGCGGGCCGACGAAGGGCCCTGCAAAGGAGACCTGCAAGTCTCCCGCGAGATCGGCAAGCAGGCGGTCAACGCGCTGGAGGGCGTCCCTGAGCTCTGCCTGGGTAATAGGGGTTCCGCCTAGGGCGTCCCGCAGCAAAACGATATGGGGTGATTCCATGCCCAACTCCTTTTTGCATTATTATGAACCTAGACCCGGCCATTGGCGAAGGGGTTTTTGCTCGGGCGGCCCGCTGGGCAGGGTGCGGTTTTTTTGCGTGGCGGGGAGTATTTCCCGCATCTTCGTGGTCTACGCCCGTGGGCGTCTTCCTGCCCGGCTGGAAGGAGGGGCTCACGACAACGCAGATCATCGCCAAATTCCGCATGCCGGCCTGGAATGTCCCCAAGAACATCCATGCCTGGTTCGAAAAGAAATACCACATGGATATCCCGTGGTATTGGCCGCCGGGCGCCGAGAATCCCATGGGTGAACTGGCCATGGAGACGGGCTTGTCGGGGATCTACATTCATGGGACCTACCATCCCTGGGGAGTGGGCATGCGCGCCAGCCAGGGCTGCTTTCAGATGTATCCCGAGAATGTGGCGCAGCTATTCCCCTTGGTGCCGACGGGTACGCCGGTGCGCATCATCGACCAGCCCAATCTGGTGGGAGAGCGGGATGGACAGATTTATTTGCAGTCCTATAAGCCCTTGCACGCTTACCACAAAGATGGCATGTCGGACCTTCAGCGGGCGGTCATGGGCATCAAGACCTATATGGCCCGGCACGATCTGCATGCGTCCATCGACTGGCAACGGGTGGAGCAGGTGGTGCACGCCCGTGATACGGTGGCCTTGCCCATCGGTGCCGGTGCGCCCGCCTATCAGGAGATCGCGGCTGCCATTCCGGCCAAGCCCTATGCCTATGCGCCCTACGGCCCGGCCGCTAACGGTGCCGCGGTTCCACCGCCTTTGGCCTTGGCGAACGCCAGCGCTGCGGAAGAACATTTGCATGTAGAGGTGAGCTTCCCCGATCAGAAGCAATAGCGGTCCTCGGAATGAGGGCAGGGGGCGGGGACGGGAAGCCCCGCCGATACCGTCCTAGATACCCTTGGTGGCGCTGTGCTCCTGGACCCAGAGCCAGAACAGTCCGAGATATTCATGGACGGCCTCGCTGCTGACTTCCTGATAGATGGCCCGTGGCAGCCAGGCATCTAGTGTGTCATCGCGAACACGGTCCAGGCGGTAATCGGTGGGCACCGGAATGACTTGTAAGGGAGTACGCGCAAACCAGGCCATGGCCCGGGGCATGTGCAGGGCGGAGGTGACCAGATAAATGCGCTGGACATCGTGGCTGGCGAGGAGGGTGGCGCTGTCGAAGGCGTTGGCGGCGGTATTGTAGGAATGGGTCTCCGGCCAGATGAGAGTGGTGATGTGGAGGTCCTGCCGCAGGACCGCCGCCATGGTCACGGCTTCGGGAGCGGCGCCCAGACGTGGGGCACCGCCGCTAGGTACGATGGGCAGGCCGGTGGCGCTGGCGAGCCGGGCTGCCCCCAGAAGGCGTATGAGGGTGCGGGCGTTGACCGTTTCACCCTTTTTGCCGGGGGCATCCATGATTTCGCCTCCGCCGAGGACAACGATGGCCTGGGGGGCAGCGGGCCCATGCACGGGTTTGAGCAGGGGTGGGTAGCGGTTTTCCAGAGGGAAAACCAGCATTCTCGCCCCTACCGCCGTGGAGAGAAAGTAGAGGGTCGCCAGGGCGAGGAGTAGGAGGATACGTCCGAAATAGCGCCAGCCCAGGATCTCCAGCAGCCAGCCGAAGATCGCTACTGCAAAGAGGATGCCGGGCGGCTGCAGGAGCCCGGAGGCCAGGGTGAGCAGCGTCGTGTAGCGCATGGGTTCTGATGGCCTCAGCCGGGCATCGGTCTGGGGGCTTCACGCATCGCGTGTATCCGGAGCCATTTCACGATAGCTGCGCTCCGCATGGTAGGAGGAGCGTACCAGGGGGCCGCTGGCCACATGGCGAAAGCCCATGGCCTCGCCGTCCCGCTGCAACTGGGCAAATTCTTCGGGCGTAACGTAGCGGTCCACGGGCAGGTGATGGCGGGATGGGGCCAGGTATTGGCCCAGGGTGAGCAGTTCACAGCCAGCCTGGCGCAGATCGGCCATGACGGAGCGTATCTCGTCGAGGGTTTCGCCCAGGCCCAGCATGAGGCCGGATTTGGTCGGTACGGTGGGCTGGTGCGACTTGAATTCCGCCAGGAGTCGCAGGGAGTGCGCATAATCCGCGCCGGGGCGCGCCCAGCGATAGAGCCGGGGGGCGGTTTCGAGGTTGTGATTAAAAACGTCCGGCGGTGTTCTCCCCAAGATTTCCAGGGCCTTGGACATGCGCCCGCGAAAGTCGGGTACCAGGGTTTCGATATGCAAGTCCGGGCATTCCGCGCGCAAGGCCCCGATGACGGCGGCGAAATGGCCGGCGCCGCCATCGCGGAGATCGTCGCGATCCACCGAGGTGACCACGACGAAGCGCAGGCCCATGCGCGCCACGGTGGCTGCCAGGTGGGCCGGTTCTTTTGGATCGGGGGGCAGGGGCCGGCCATGAGCGACGTCACAAAAGGGGCAGCGGCGGGTGCAGAGGTCACCGAGGATCATGAAGGTGGCGGTGCCACCCCCGAAGCATTCTCCCAGATTGGGGCAGGAAGCTTCTTCGCAGACGGTGTGCAGACCTGCGTCGCGGAGGATGTGCTTGAGGCGATCCACCTCCGGTGACAAGGGCGAGCGCACCCGCAGCCACTGGGGTTTGGGCTGGCGCAGCGTCTCCGCGGGAATGATGGGGATGGGGTTGCGTGCAGTCTTTTCCGCTCCGCGCCCCGCTTTGGAGGAGGTGATATCGTAAGACACTTATTCTTCCCCTTTGCGAAAGCTGCGCTGCAATGCGCCGGCGAGTTCTTCCAGCAGGGCTTCGCCGACGGCGCGCAAGGGCCAGTCGGGACTGAGGTCGTGGACCTGGGTGACGGGGAGGTTGGGCATGCCGCAGGGGTGGATGCGCTGGAAGGGGGTCAGGTCCATGTGGGTGTTGAGGCTCAGCCCATGATAACTGCGTCCGCGCTGGATACGCAGCCCTAGGGAGGCGATCTTGGCACCGTTCACATAGACGCCGGGGGCGCCGGGACGGCGTTCGCCGACGATACCGCGCCGGGCGAGGAGACGGATGACCGCCTCCTCCATGCCGCTGGTCAAGGTGTGCACCGTGGCACCCATGCGCGGCAGGTCGATGAGCAAGTATACCACCCACTGACCCGGACCGTGATAGGTGACCTTGCCCCCACGATCACTCTGCACCACAGGAATGGGGCCGGGGTCGAGGATGTCGCCGGGGTCGGCATTGCGCCCCATGGTAAAGACGGGCGGATGCTGGAGCAGCCAGCATTGATCAGGGGTTTCGGCATCCCGTTGGGCGGTGAATTCTTTCATTGCCTCCAGGACGGTGTAGTAGGGAAGCAGGCCGGGCCAGCAGCGCACGAGGACGGGTTTCATAGGCAGAGTATCACTCCGTCCACGCTGCGCAGGGTCTGATAGATGGCCTCCAGTTGCGCCTGGCTTTGCGCTTCCAAGGTGCAGGTGACGGCAAGATACCTGCCCTCTCGGCTGGCGCGGCAGGAGAAGGCCGTTTCGGGCAGTTCCGGGGCATGCATCGCCACCGCTTGGCGCACCGCAGCGAGGAGGTCGCTGTTCTGGCCGATGGCTTTGACATGATGGGTGTGCGGGAAATCATCCGTAGGATGGTCACTGGCTTCCATGGGCCTTTCCTCCAGGTTATTTGCATTCATGGTAAATCACCCGCCCGCCGGCGGGAAGCCCGGACCCGTGCCCCGATCCCAAGTGACCAATCCCTCACAAGGATTGCCGCACTTTGTTGAAGAGGCGACCCAACCAGCCGGCCTTGCCGGCGCTTTCCAGGGCAACGGCGGGAACGGTCTTCAGGACCTTGCCATCCAGCGTGAAGATCAGTACGCCCACCGTCTGGCCCTTTTGTACCGGGGCCTGCAGTCCCGGGTTGAGTTGTAACTGGGTTTTCACCTGGCTGAAGCGGCCCTTGGGGGTGGTGATGGATACGGCCTGGGCTACGCCGACGGGGACCTGCATGGGGGAGAGGTCGGCGCGGGTGATCTCTCCGACTTTCTGCCCGGCCTGATAAAGCGGATGGTTGACGAAGAAACGATAGCCATAGTCGAGCAGGGCCTCTACGGCATTGGTGCTGCCGCTCCAGCTCGGTCCGCCCATGACGACCGCGATGAGCCGGCGTCCATTGCGCATGGCCGTAGCGTCGATGCAGTAGCCTGAAGCATCGGTGAGGCCCGTTTTCAGGCCATCGGCCGTGGGATCACGAAACAAGACCGGGTTCCAGCTACGCTGGGTGATCTTGTTGTAGGTATAAGATTTTTCTACAGTAATTTTGGTGATCTGGGGGTACTGCTGGAGCAGCGCGCGGGACAGCAGCGCGACGTCCAGGGCACTGGTGTAGAGATTGGGGTCCGGGAGGCCATCGACATTGCTGTAATGGGTGTCCGCCAGACCCAGCCGCTGGGCAGCGTCATTCATCAGAGTCACAAAACCCGACTGGCTGCCACCCACGGCCTCGGCCAGGGCTACGGCTGCGTCGTTGCCCGAGTCGATGAGAAGGCCGTGCAGGAGCTGGTCGACAGTGACCGGCAGGCCGGGCTGAACGAACATGCTGGAGCCGCCGGCCTTCCAGGCGGTATTGGAGATGGGAATCTGCTCGTTGAGGGTAAGCGTGCCACCCTGCAAGGATTGATAGGTGAGGTAGGCGGTCATGAGCTTGGTCAGGCTGGCCGGGGCGAGCTTCAGGTGTTCGCTTTTGGCGGCGATGACCTGCCCGGTGCTGTAGTCCATGAGGGCATAGCTCCTGATGGCCGGCAGGCCGGGGGCTGGCGGAATGGGCAGCAGCGGCGTGGGCGTGCCGGTATCGGCGAGCGCAGCGGTGCCGGAGATGGCCAGCAGGCAGAGGAAGAGCCAGAAAATCCGGGTGAAAAAACGCGAACGGGCGAGCATGGGACTCCTTGATGATTATTGATCAATGGGGGTTGGTATTGTGACCGTGACGGGGGCCGTCGGTTCCGCGCCGCGCTTGTTCCGAATGTCCTGCATGAGCAGGGCGACGGCCATGGCGTAGAGGGGACTGCTGTTATAGCGCTGGATCACGGCGAAATTGTTCCAGCAGATGAAATAAACCGGCCCATTTTTACCGACCAGCCGCAACAGGCCGACCGGGAGATCAGGGTTGATGTCCTGGACCTTGCCTTGGGGATGGATGCCCGCCGCCGCCAGTTGGGCGAGGGTGAAATGGCCGGTGCCATTGGCGCTCACAAAGGCGTCTGGGCGGGCATCGGCCATGAGCTTGGCGGCCATGGCCACCGGTTGGCCGGGGTGCCAGCCGCTGGCGGCAAAGTAATGGGCGACGGAGGCCGTAATGTCTGGCATGGAGGTCCAGAGATCGGCACCGTGGCCATCGGCATCCACGGCATAGCGCAGGTAGCTGCTGGCGATGAATTGCGGCATGCCCATGGCGCCGGCGTAGGAGCCCTTGGTCTCCATGGGGTCGAGATGGTTTTCCCGGCACAGGCGCAGGAAGTCGACGAGCTGGCGGCCAAAAAACGCGTAGCGCCGGGGATGGGCCAGATAGAGGGTGGCGTTGGCATCCAGGACGGGAATCGCACCCATGTTTTTGCCGTAATAAGTCTCCACACCCAGGATGGCAACGATGAGGGCGGGGGCTACGCCGTATTGCTGTGCGGCCGATTGTAAGGAAGCCTGATGGGTGGTGAGAAAAGCGGCGCCGGCGTCAATGCGTTCGGGGGTGAGAAAAATGGCCCGATAACGCCACCAGGGGAGGTTCTCGGCTGGTGCATTCATGCTGTCCATGACCTTGGGATCATAACGGATCTGGGCAAAAATCCGCTGGATGTCCTCCGCAGAGAAGCCGTAGCGTGCGGCTAGGGTGGTCTCCAGGGGCTTGAGCCGGACCCGTTGCTGGCTGTCCAGGGGCAGACCGCCGGCCTGGGCCAGGGGGGCGATCAGGCAGAGGGAGAGGAGGAGTCGATGGATCATGATCACTCGTGCAGCCGGGGGTGGGCATGGACGGACATCAGGATACCTAGTCCGACCATAAAGGTCAGCATGGCCGTGCCGCCATAGCTGATGAGGGGTAGAGGGACGCCGACTACGGGCAGGATCCCGGTAGTCATGCCCATGTTGATGAACACATAGAGAAAGAAGGTGAGGCTGAGGGTACCGGCAATGAGGCGGCCGAAGGGGTCGCGGCTTTCATAGGCGATGGCCAGCCCGCGCAGGACGATGAGCAGATACACGGCGATGAGAAAGAGTACGCCCACCAGGCCGAACTCTTCGGCAAAACCGGCAAAAACAAAGTCCGTTTGCGCTTCCGGCAAGAAGTCCAGATTGACCTGGGTGCCGTTGAACCAGCCCTTGCCGAATACCCCCCCCGAACCGACGGCAATCATGCTCTGGATGATATGGTAACCAGACCCCAGAGGATCCCTTTGGGGATCCAGGAAGGTGAGGATGCGGTCCTTTTGATAGCCATGGAGAAAATGCCAGAGGATCGGTGCGCTGACCGCGGCAATGACGATCAGGCCGATGAACCAGCGCCGCCGGACGCCGGCGAGCCACATGGTAAAAAGACCGGCGGCGGCAATCTGGCCGGCGGTGCCGAGATCCGGCTCCTTGGCAATGAGCAGGAAGGGTAGGCCGATGACGAAGAAGCCGGTGATGGCGGCGCGCCAGTTTTGTACGTGCTCCTGCTGCGCGTAGTAATAGGCGAGAAAGAGGGGCAGCGCGAGTTTCATGAGCTCAGAGGGCTGAAAACTGAGGGGGCCGATGCCTAACCAGCGCCGCGCCCCCAGATAGCTGTGCCCGGCCACCAGGGTGGCGACCAGCAGGACCAAGCCGATGGCATAGAGGAACGGGGCCCAGGTACGCAGGCGCTCCGGCGGGGTGTTGGCGATGGCGAGTAAGGCAATGAAGGCGATGCCAAAGCGCAGCGATTGCTGGAGCACGATGCCAAGATTACCCTGACTGCTGCTGTAGAGCACCGCCAGACTGATGGCCATCAGCAGCAAAATCCCGGTGGTGAGGGCCGGGTCCAGACGCTGCCAGGGGCGGATGAGCCAGCGCGACCAGTTCATGGGGTGGCTCCGGTAGTTGGGAGAGGGGATGCGCTTCCCTGCAAATAGGCGTCAATCACCGCCCGGGCGATGGGCCCTGCGGCGCTGCCGCCATGGCCCCCATGTTCCACGATGACCGCAACGGCAATGCGCGGATGGTCGGCGGGGGCGTAAGCAATGAACAAGGCATGGTCCTGAAGGGCGGTGGGATCTCCCCGCAGCGCGCGGCCGGCATCATTGCGGCGGGCACGCCGTACCTGGGAGGTGCCGGTCTTGGCCGCAATGGCGTTGGGGTCATTGGCTAAATTATGGGCGGTGCCACTGGTGACCACGGCGCGCATGGCGGCCTGGACTTCACTCATGGCGGCGGCCGAAAGTCCGATGCTTTGGGGTATGGCATCGGCAGGGTTGTCGATGTCGGCATTGCTGCGTACCAGATGGGGCGTCACCAGCTTTCCGCCATTGGCGATGGCGGCGGTGGCCCGTGCCAGTTGCAGGGGGGTGGCCAGGAGATAGCCCTGGCCAATGCCGACCATGACCGTTTGCCCTTGATACCAGGGCTGATGATAGCGCCGCTGCAGCCATTCCGGGCTGGGGAGAACCGCGGCGGCCTCCCCCGGCAGGTCAATACCCGTGAGCTTGCCGAAGCCAAAAGGCGCAAGTCCTGCGGACAAACGGGTAATGCCGAGACGCATGGCCACCTGATAGAAATAGACATCGTTGGAGTCGCGAATGGCTTCGCCGAGGTTTTCCGCCCCGTGCCCGCCGGGCTTCCAGTCGTAATACTTGTGGGTACTGCCCGGGATGTGGTAGGTGGCCCCGCCGGGGAGTTTTTCGTCCGGGGTGATGACGCCGTTTTGCAGGGCAACGAGGGCGACAAAGGGCTTGATGGTGGATCCTGGCGGGTAGGCGCCGCGCAAAAAGCGGTTGGTCATGGGGGTGGCCGGATCATCTTGCAAGGCGGCCCAGGCAGTGCCGCTCAGTCCGTCCACAAAGGCGTTGGGATCAAAGGCGGGGGAGGAATAGGCGACCAGCACCTCCCCATTGGCCGGGTCGAGGGCGACTACGGCACCGCTATGGGTTCCCATGGCGCGCGCCGCCGCCTGCTGCAGGGCAAGGTCGAGGGTGACCGTGAGGTTTTCCCCTTGTTCGGGCGGAGTGCCGCGCAGGGTACGCAAGGGGCGACCGCGGGCATCCACTTCCACGTTCTGATTGCCGGGTTCCCCGCGCAGGATCTCTTCGTATTCGGCCTCCAGGCCATTTTTCCCTATGTAATCAATGCCTGCGTAATGATTGGCGCTCGCCTCGTCCAAGTCGGCAGGGGTGAGGTGCCCGACGTAGCCGATCACATGGGCAAAGAGGGGACCATAGGGATAAAAGCGCTTGAGGCGCGCCTGCAGGTCAACGCCGGGAAACTCATGGCGATGCACGGCAAAGGCGGCCAGTTCGGCGGCACTGAGGTTACGGCGGATGACCACCGGCTGATAGGGGTGGCTGCGCCCGAGGTCGCGCTGAAAGGCTTCCAGATCGTCACCGCTCACCGGGAGAACGGAGCGCAGGCGCCCGATGGTGTCGCTGAGATCGCCCGCGGTATTGGGCGTAATGGCCAGGGTGAAGGTGACCCGGTTATCGGCCAGGACCTGCCCATGGCGATCCAGAATGAGACCGCGGGCCGGCGCAATGGGCAACAGGGCAATGGCATTGCGGGTAGACTGGGTGGCGTAGTCGGGATGTTGCAGTACCTGGATTTTCAGGAGTTGCCCAAGGAGGATGGCGGCCATGACCGCGATCAGCCCAAGGGCCAGGACCATGCGCCGGGAGAAACGTTGTTGTTCACGCTGTGGTTGACGGATATCCATGCTTAGGCGCTACGCAACCGATGGCGTATCCGGTCCAGAAGATATACAAAGGCGGGCCAGAGCAGTGCCCCCGTCAATGGGCCCAGCAAAAGTGCAAAGTTCCAGGCGACGGCCCCCCCCCAGATCTGCCAACTCCAAGCCACCAGACGCTCTGCCAGGAGCAGGAGGAAGATGAAGAAAAGTTGTTCCCAGGGAGGAAGATTGCGCACCTTGCCCAGCCCTGCATAGAGGACAAAGATCATGACGGCCGCCGCCATGGCATGGGCGCCCAGGATTCCGCCGTCCACCACGTCCTGCACCAGCCCGATGATCCAGGCCATGCCCAGACCCAATTCCGTGGCACTGGTGATGGCCCAATAGAGGAGCAGCAGGGCCACGAAATCGGGGCGCAGGGCGAGGTAGAGCGGGCCCATGGGCAGACTGTCGCCCGCCAATGCCAGAAAAAAGCCCAGGGCGAGCAAAAGGGCATTCATGGCGACTTGGCGGCCTGCGGCTGCCCTTGTTGGGGCCAGAGCAGCAGCACCGTATTCAGGCGCCCCAGGGCTACGGCGGGGCGCACCTGGATGTCGGCAAAGGCCTGCGTGCCATTGCGGCGAATGCTTTGAATGGTGCCGATGGGCAGGCCCGGCGGATAACGGCCGCCCAGACCCGAGGTCACCAGGCGCTCCCCCGCCCGTAAGGGGGTATTGCGGGCCTGGAAGGGGATCTGCAGCTCCCGCGGATTGCCCGTGCCGTTGACCAGCAGGGGCTGATCGTTCTCCGCGCTTTGCGCGGGGACGCTGCTGTCGAGGTCCGACAACAGGGCAATCCGGCTGGTCATGGTGCCCACCGCCACTACTTGTCCAGCCAAGCCCCCCGCAGCGAGTACCGCCTGCCCTATGAATACCCCGTCGTTCTGCCCGTGATCGACGGTGATGATCTGGTTGCCGGCGGTGAAATTCTCGGCGATGACTCGTGCCGCCATGACCCGCCCCGGCGCTTGCGGGAAGCTGTCCAGCAAGGCCAGCAACTGACGGTTTTCGCTGCGTAATATATCGCGGTCGAGCAAGAGGGGTTGGGCAGCGGCCAACGCTTGGCGAAGCCGGGCGTTTTCGGCTTCCAGCGTGGCCCGACTATGCAGATTCCCCCTGACCTCGTCCCAGAGGGCCGCGGTGCGGCCATTGAACCATTGCACCGGCAGCGCCGCATCCAGGGCCATACTGCGCAAATCACCCTGTCCCTGAGTAAATACACTCAGGAGCACGCTGAACAGGGCCAGAGCCAGAAGGCGTACGGTTTGGGGAAGCCGCCGCGGAAAAAACAAGGAAGGCATGATCGCGGCCTTTGGTCAGAAGCGCATCAATCGTCGGCAAAGACCTCCCCAAGGCGCTCCAGTTCTTCAAGGGCCCGTCCGCCCCCCTTGGCTACGCAGGTCAGTGGGTCTTCGGCCACAATGACGGGCAGCCCCGTCTCTTCCATGATCAACTTGTCGAGATCGCGGAGCAGGGCGCCACCGCCGGTCAGGACCATGCCGCGTTCGGCAATATCTCCGGCCAATTCGGGCGGCGTCTGCTCCAGGGCCAGTTTGATGGCGCCGACAATGGCACCCAGGGGTTCTTGCAAGGCCTCCAGGATCTCATTGCTGGTAATGGTGAAGGTCCGGGGGATGCCTTCGGCGAGGTTGCGCCCCCGCACCTCCATGCTCAGCAGTTCATTGCCGGGGTAGGCGCAGCCGACGGTCTTTTTGATCTCTTCCGATGTCCCTTCACCGATCAGCATGCCGTAGTTGCGACGGATGTAATTGATGATGGCCTCATCCATCTTGTCGCCGCCGACGCGCACGCTTTGGGAATAGACCACTCCGCCGAGGGCAATGACCCCTACCTCGGTGGTGCCGCCGCCGATATCCACCACCATGGAACCCGTCGGTTCGGCCACGGGGAGGCCGGCACCGATGGCCGCGGCCATGGGTTCTTCAATGAGATGGACTTCCCGCGCGCCGGCGCTTTGGGCCGACTCACGGATTGCACGCCGTTCGACCTGGGTGGCGCCATAGGGCACACAGACGATGATGCGCGGGCTGGGACGCAGGAAACGCTGGTGATGTACCCGTTTGATGAAGTACTTCAGCATGGCTTCGGTGATCTGGAAGTCGGCAATGACCCCATCCTTGAGGGGACGGATGGCGGTAATGTTGGCCGGGGTGCGCCCGAGCATGCGCTTTGCCTCCTCTCCCACCGCCTGGATCCGGCGGTTGGCCCCATGCCGCCCGGTGCGGATGGCCACTACCGAGGGCTCGGAGAGGACGATGCCCTTGCCGCGTACATAGATCAGGGTGTTGGCGGTGCCCAGATCGACGGCGAGATCATTGGAGAAAAGACCGAGGAAGCGATTGAATATCATGCAGTATTTGCCTTGGTAAAAGAAAAATCCACCATGCTGGCGGGCGGATGATGAAGGTCCAGGGAAGGATTTTGCAACGCGCAGTCTAGCATGGGGCGATGTTATGCAAAAGATGAAAAAAAGCCCAACGACTAACGTTGGGCGGGAAAGGGCTCGTTACTCGGCAACGACCTCCTGTTCAGAGGCCATATTCCTTGGGAAAGGCGATGCCATGATTGGTCTTCATGTCGCTGTTGAGGCGGGGCAGATCCACCTTTTCCACGCGCACATGTTTTTTGGCTTGCAACCACTGGGCAAAGACCTCCCAGACGGGCTTGCCTTCCACCGGGGCGGTCGTTGCAGCCCATCCGGCCACCTTGTATTTTTTGGTGGCCGACATGGCCTTGCCGCCGACCCGCATGTTGCTGCAGCGATGGTAGATCTTCTCGTCGGGGTCGAAATCATACTGGATGTTGCCCACGCGAATCATGTCGCCGCCCTGCTGGTAGTAGGGGTCGACATTGAAGATATTGTCCGCCACCTGCTCCATGATGTTTTTGATCTGTGCGCCGGTATATTCATTGATGGTGACCTGGGGATAGGTGATGGCGGTCTGACCCATCACATCTTCCATGGTGATGGTCTCCCCGGGCAGCTTGCAGTAACCCCAGCGGAATCCCGGCGAGAACGCCGCCTCGCAATCCATCTCTTCGCGCAGGGCGTCGCAGAGGAGTTGGTCGAAGGTGCCGTTGAAGTTGTCTCGGCGATAGAGGAGGCTTTCGGTGGTGGCCAGGGGCTGGGCGAGCTTTTCCTTGTAGGGTGCGCGGACCTTCTCCACATAGGCCGTCATTTCCGGGTCGGCCTTGATGAGATTGGAGAAGACGGGCAGATAGTAAAAACGCCAGCCATTGAGCTTGCCCTTGCCCACATCCAGGTCGAAGCGGGCGAGGATCTTGCCGTTGGTGCTGGTGTTGATGATCAAGGTCTTGCCGACCATGAAGGGCTTGGGGCCCATGATGTCGTGGGTATGGCCGCCGAGGATGATGTCGATGCCCTTGACCATGGATGCCATTTTCTTGTCCACGTCGGCACCGTTGTGGGAGAGCACCACGACCAGATCCGCTTTGTGCTGTTGGCGGCATTCGTCCACCATCTTCTGCATGTGCTCGGTATGGATGCCGAAGCCCCAGTCGGGGATCATGTATCCCGGGTTGGCGATGGGGGTGAAGGGAAATGCCTGGCCGATGACGGCGATCTTGCGCCCGCTGATTTCGTGAATTTTATAAGGCTTGAAAACCAGTTCCTGCCAGGTGTTGCTGAATACGTTCTGGGCGAGAAAATTGGCTTTCAGCTCCGTCTTGACCAGATGCTCCACCTGATCCTGGCCAAAGGTGAACTCCCAGTGACCCACCATATCGTCGATGCCGAGGAGATTTTGTGCCCCCACCATGTCTGCGCCCTTGGTCCACAGACTCGTTGCCGAACCCTGCCAGGTATCGCCGCCGTCCAGCATCAGGACCTTGTCACCGCGTTCATGGCGATAGCGTTTCACCAGGCTGGCGATGTGGGCATAACCGCCGATTTTTCCGTATTTGTGCGCCAGCGTGTCGAAATCCAGGCAGGAGAAGGCATAGCCGTTGGCGGTTTTGGCCGGGACGCCGTAATAATCCAGCGACCATTTGCCGGTGAGGTGGGGCGGCTGATCGAGGGCCGGGCCGACGCCGATGTTGATGTCCGGCTCCCGCCACCAGACAGGCAGGAGCTGGGCATGGGAATCGGTCATGTGCAGGAGTGTGACATTGCCATAATCGGGGATCTCGTAAGGATCGCCGGCCGCTCCCCATGCCGCCTGTATGGCCCCCGGCCCGAAAAATCCGGTAGCTCCGGCCACCCCCATCAATTGTAAGAAATCACGTCTACTCAAATGCATGGAAACCTCCGCTGAGAATTATAAACCGCCGGATGCCGCTTGCTTCATGATGGTGATGATTTGCCGGTCCAGCTCCTGGGCGACCTTTTGGGCCGCGGGGTTCTTGGGAAAATATTTCAGGGCATAAGTGGGTAGATAGGTCAGCAACTTGAGCTTTCCGCCTTGCTCGTACATGACGATCTTGCAGGGCGCAAAGGCCCCGAATTCGGGCATGCTTTGCAGGATCTTGGCCCCTAACACGAGATTGCACACCTCATAAATGACGTAAGGCGTGTTGCTCTTGATGCCACGCTGCTGGAGCCCCTGCTGGATATCCAGGGTGCCCACCAGATTCATGTTCTCGCCTTCCGCCGCTGTCTCGATGCCCATCTTGATCTGGGCCGGCGTGACCCCTTTTTGGACATCAACGACATACAGGGGGGAATTGGCGGGGATGGCCGGCATTCCCGCCACGGGGGCGGGAGAACTGGCGGCTGATGCCTTGGCCATGGCCTGTCCAGGCAGCAGGAAAATTCCCAGCAGGCCCAACGCAGAGAGAATTTGCGACGATCTGTAATGATTCATGGGGCGCGTTCCATATCAACAGGAGTGGGGGAAGGGCGACGCCAGCCTGCGGCGTCGCCAGTGGAGATCAGGGACGATAGCCCGGCACGTTGATCTTGATGCCGTTGCTCAAATACGACATGAAGTACTCCAGATTACGGTAATCCACGCTTTCCAGAGGCTGGGGTTCCGCTCCGACATTGTTGTTGCATCCCTCTATCCGTTTCTGCAAGGTATTGACGGAAGACCATGCCGCCCGGTAGCTGGGGAAATGCGCGCTTTCGCCTACCACGGGGGAAAGGATCTGGTCGCGCAGATATTTGCTGGGGTAGGCAACATGGCAAGACGCACAGGAAAAGTTCAGTTGGCCGCGCTTCATGAAGTAATACGCCTTGCCTTCCTCGAAGGCCCTGGTGGCCGCGGGACCGGAAACCTGTATGGCGATGGGCATGCCATTGGACAGGGAAGTCAGATAGGTCTGCAGGGCGACCATGTCCGGGCTGCCGTATTTCAGCGGCGCTTCCCCGTTTTCGCTGCGGCAGGCATTGATGCTGGTGCCGACGGTGACGACGGTCTTGGTCTTGTCGTCGAAGTAGGGATAATGCGTGGCCACGCCCTTGCCGCCGTTGGGATAGCAACTGGCGTAGGTCTTGCCGTTCTTGAACGGGGTATCCCAGAGTTTCTGCCCGGCGGAAAGGGTGAGATCGCCGGGGTTGAATTGCATGGCCTCCTGGTATTGACTATACATCTCCGGATTGAAGGCGTAAGAGCCTAATGCGTATTTCTCCAGAGGCATGTTGGGGAAGCGCTGCTTGAAATATTCGTGAAATTGCTTCAAGGTTTCGGCCGGACCGACCTTGATATTGCCCAGGTCCCACCAGTTGACCGCTTGGGCCGCACCACTGATGCCGGTGAGCCCGGCGATTGAAAGCGCAATCAGCCACCGCTTCATGGTCTTTCCTCCTCTATCAAGCGGGGCGGTAAATCCGCCCCGATCACTCAGCTTACCGTGAGTTTGGATTCCGCACTCCAGTCGCCATTCTGGTTATCCTTCCATACCACTTTCAAGGTGCCGTTGTCCTCGGCTCGCATCTTGAAGGCGAGGAATGGGTTTGCGCTCACCGCAGTGCTCCAGTCGATGTCGAGCAGGGGCTTGCCGTTGAAGGTGGCCGTAACGGTCTGGATGAAATGGGCGGGAATCAGCTTGCCGCTCTTGTCCTTGGTGAGGCCCGTGAGCATGGGGTGCATGATCAGGGAGCGGATTTCAACGAGTTCTCCCTTCTTTGCAGTGCTGGGCATGCGAATCATTGGGTTGCCAATATTTTCTGCCATGGTTCAGTCCTTTCGTCTTGATTGGGTTATAAAAAGTTAGCCGCCGCAGCCGCCGATGGTGACCTTGACTTCGCGGGGAGCGGAAGCCAGAAGCTCACCCTTGTTGGTCTTGGCGATGACGCGCACGTTGTCGGTCTTGGCCATTTTGATGCGTTCCTGGATATAAGCCTGGCCGGACGCGGGCGTGAAATTGAACTGGCTCGCCAAGGGCGTCGGATTGTGATCGACAAAGAGATATACCGTGGCAATATAGTCGTCCGCCGTCATGGGCGAATCCACCTCGATGGTGACGGGGACGGCACCGCCGTTTTCGGCGATGGAGGGGGCGGTCAGCTTGACCTTGGGAGAAACCGGGACATCGGTTTTGCCGACGCTGGCCATCATGGCGTCGTTCAGGACTTTGGCATCAAAGGCCTTGGCCGGCCAGCCCGAGACGTCACCGGCAAAGGCGAGCTGGGGGCGCAGCAAACCCAGCCCCGCGGCCGTTGCCACGGCACCGGTAGCAAGAGTTGCGCTTAAAAACTGACGTCGTTGCATGGTGTTTTTCGTCACGACTAATACTCCTTTGCAAGTATGTTATTTCAATGACCACAAATAGTCGGCAATGAGGCCCAATTCCTCATGGGTGAGTACTTTGTTTTTTCCGAACTCGGGCATATTGGCGTAGGGAAACATCTTTTCCGGATCGGCAAGGAATGCCACCAGTTTTTCCTTGGTCTGGAACATTTGTTGGAAAGTAACGCCCTTCATCGGCAGGGCCGGCCCCACATCGCCAGCCATGGTGCCACCCGGCAGGGCGTGACAGGCGAGGCAATTGCCCTTGGCCCGATCGAAGGCCAGGGTGCGGCCAGCGTCAATGTTTTTCGTCATGTCTGCGCCCTCGGCCAGGGCCGATGCGCCAAATGGAACGATGGACATTGCTCCGATAATGAGGGATCGGGTGATGTACTGCAGCAAATGGATTTTCATGGACTCCTCCTTTGGCGCATCCGTTGCCACGGGGGCGACGGTTTTCTTTAAGCATCTTTCATGCCATCGCCCGAACGACACCGGTGCCTTTGTTTATAGCACAATTCACGGCGTCTGCCAGACAAGGTAAGGATCTGTTGGAGAAGGGCGGCGATTGGTACTGTGCCAAACGGACCAGCCTGCAGAAACGGTGCGGACGTCCCGGCTCAACCTTCGCCGCCGTCATCCTCGCTGTCCTGTTCCCCGAGGAGGCCGATGTTTTTCATGCGCGTGCGTAACTGCTTGCGGCTGATGCCGAGGAGGACGGCGGCCTGGCTCTGGTTGAAGCGGGTCTTTTCCAAGGCGCCCAGCACAGTCTGGCGTTCCAGCGCCGGCAAATCGAAGGGGCCGGCACCGGGAATATCACCTCCCTCGCCTTGGGCCTGGTGCAGTTCGGCGGGCAGATCCGCGCGCTGGATGACGCCGTGACGATTGAGGACCACCATCCGTTCAATGAGGTTTTCGAGTTGACGGATATTGCCGGGCCAGTCATAGGCTTCAAAGGCGACCATGGCTTCCGGGGTGATACTCATCGCCGGCCGGCCGATGGCCTGGCAAACCTGTCCCAGGAAATGCTGCACCAGGGGGGCGATGTCGGCCCGCCTTTCCCGCAGGGGCGGGATATGGAGGGGGATGACGTTGAGCCGGTAGTACAGGTCCTCGCGGAAACGCCCTTCCGCCACGGCCTTGGTGATCTCCACATGGGTTGCCGCAACAATGCGCGCCGACAGGCGCACGGGCTGATGGGTCCCCAGGCGGGTGAACTCGCGTTCCTGCAGCGCCCGCAGGAGCTTGACCTGCATGGACAAGGGCATGTCGCCCACTTCATCGAGGAAAAGGGTGCCGTTGGCGGCCAGTTCGAGTTTGCCGGCTTGGGAGCGCGTCGCGCCGGTAAAGGCACCCCGTTCATAACCGAAAATTTCGCTTTCCACCAGATCCAGGGGGATGGCTCCGCAGTTGAAGGCCACGAAAGGCTGTTCCGCCCGCGGCGAGGCCAGGTGCAGGGCCTTGGCTACCAGTTCCTTGCCGGTGCCCGATTCGCCGGTGATGAGCACATTGGAGGGGGCGGGGGCCACCAGATCGATGGTTTCCAAAAGGCTTTCGATGGCGCGACTGATGCCGATCAGCCCGTGGCGGCGTGGTTCCTGGCGCAGGGGCGGTAGGGGAGTGCCGAAGCGGCTGAGGGTCTGGCGGATGAGGGCGATGAGTTCGCCCTCGTCCACGGGTTTGGTGAGGTAGTGCTCGGCGCCCGCTTTGATGGCGTCAACGGCCTGCTCAATCTCTCCGTAGGCGGTGGTGATGATGAAGGGCAACCGGGGGTAGCGCTTTTTGACGATGCGCAACAGCTCGGTCCCGGAGATGCCCGGCAAACGTTGATCCGATAGGATCAGGGCGGGCATGGCCTCGTTCAGCCGTTCCAGGGCCTGTTCGGCGCTCTCGGCCTCCATGGTGCTGAAGCCCTCGGCGTTGAGGACGGCAAGCAGGACGTGGCGGAGATTCTTTTCGTCTTCGACCAGTAAGATGGGCTTGGGCATGGGGTGTATTCTCGCAAGGTCAATAACGGTTCAATTTTGTTGGAGGGGAGGATGAGGATGGCGGGGCAGACGCAGCACAAAGTCGGCGCCCTCGGCGCTGGGACGCAATTCCACCTGACCATCATGCACCATCATGATCTTGGTCACCACTGCCAGTCCCAGCCCGCTGCCCTTGGTTTTGGTGGTGACGTAGGGCTTGAAGATGGTCTGGATCTTGTCGCCGGGAATGCCGGGACCATTATCGCGCACGCCGATCAAGACCGATTGGTCGACATCGGCGACGGCATATAAGGTGATCTCTCCGCCCGCGGAGGGTACGGCATCAATGGCGTTCAGGAGCAGGTTGCTGATGGCTTGCTCCAGCAGCGAAGCATCAAGAACGGCGTGGAGCCCGGGTGCGCATTGTATGGATATCCCGATGGATTTGGCTTCGAGATCGGCGCCGTGGCGGGCGGCGCTGCGGGTGAGCAGGGGCAGGATCTCGGCCTCCACGCGCAGGGCGGCATAAGGCCTGCCGAAGTCGAGAAAGCCCTGGGTCATATCGTAGAGGCGCTTGACTTCCTCCTCGATGATGCGGAGGAACTCGTCGCGGTTCTTGTCGTCACCATAGCGCACCAAAAAGCGCGCAGCGCCGCGCAGGGAAGAGAGGGCATTGCGAATCTCATGGGCCACCTGCGCCGACATTTCGCCGATGGTGGCCATGCACTGCATGGCCTGCTGGCGCCGATGCAGTTGATTCAACTCGTTCAGATGTTCGCGCAGACGGGTTTCCACCCGCTTGAACGCGAAGTCCAGACGATGGAGCTCGTCACCTTCGATGTGCGGCGGTGCGGGTGTTGGCCGGTCCTCCGTGCGGAGCTGCGCTTCCATACCCTCGATCTCCCCGAGGAGGCGCAGTACCGGCCGGGTCACCGCGCGGCTCACCAGATAGGCACCCAGTAAGCCCATCAGTGCGGTAATGCCGCCTAGGATAAGTAAGCGATTTCTGGTCCTGTCCAGGCGGGCGTTGACCAGGGCATGGATTCTTCCCGAGTTGCCATCCACCCAGACCGCTCCAAGGCGCTGGCCACCGGCGACGATGGGTGCATAGAAACGGGTCCCGCTATAGCCAGCGGCGTTGGGGAGCGGGCGATGCTGAATTTGGCCCAATCGGGACAAATTGCCGCTGGCCACCACGATGCCTTGCCGATCGGCGATGGTGATGCGCTCCACCAATGGGTTGCGCGCCTCGGCAAGTTTGCCCAGGGCGCCGCCGTCTTTCAGGAGGAGAGGATCGGTGGCGCTAGCGGCGAGATTGCCGGTCAGGCGTTGCAGTTCCGTCTGTACCTGGCCCGTAAGGTCGTTGCGGACGGAGCTATAAAGAAAAATGGCAATGAGGGCGTAGATCAGGGCGATGAGCGCAAGGACGAAGATCATGCTCTTTGCCGGCCAGGTCAAGCGTTGCCACAGCCGCCCGGGAAGTTCAAGCAGTACATTGCGGGTCTGCGCCAAAGGGGCCCCTGCGGAGTCCGGCGCCATGCCGATGCCAGGCAGGGCGGAAGTCCGTCCTGCCTGGCCCGGATAGAAGGCTTTTTCGGACATTTCGTTGCTGGTCATTCCGGGCACGGGCCTATTCATGGGGGGTGGGGATGAAGCGCGCAAAACCCGCACCGGAGAGGGCGTTGGGTGCCAGGTGAAGCATGGCCTGGAGGAGTACCTGCCGTTGCGCCGGCGAAAAGTGGCGATTCACCGCAAAGCTCCACGGCGCCGCCGTGCCTACCGTCATCAGGACGGTCCACGCCCCGGGCAAGGCCTGGTCGAGGGAGCTAAAGGTGGCCGCCCGGACGACACCGAGGTCCGTCGATCCATCGGCGACACTGGTGAATACGGCGCGCTCCGATCCCACCGCTTTCCAGATAAAAGGCTGCGTTCCCCGCTCCCGCCTGTGCAGTGCCGGCAGGGCCGCCTCGCGCGCGCTGCAGTAGGGTCCCGCATAGGCTATGCGCAAAGGCGCTTGCAGGGCCTGTACCGCCAGGGAAACGGGCTCGCGGGCGATGACGGCGATGCGCTGGGCGCCGGGCTGGGGTAGCGAGCGTGCCAGCGGAATCATGGCGCGCCCCTCCGCTGCCACCATGGCGGGTGTCAGCAAGCTGAAATCATAGGCGCCGCGCCGGCCCTGCTGCACAAAGTCCTGCTGATCGGCAGGAATGACCAGGCGCACGGGGCGGCCAATGGCCCGCGCCAGGGCCTCCCGCAGGGGGGCAAAAATCTGGTAGGCGGCCATGGGGGTATAGGTGGGTGGAATGGCGAAGCTCATGGCCATGGAGTTGCGCTTGGGCGTGAGCGCCACGCCGAAAAGATCCGCATAGAGCGTGCGCAGCACGGCATAGTCCCCATCCTGTACGGGTTGGAATCCGCGCACCATGCCCGCCAACGCCGTCATGGCCGCTGGCGCATTCCGGGTCGCGGCCAGCAAGGCCGTTGTCAGCCGGGCGCGCAGCGCTGCAGGCACTTTTCCCGAGGCAGCCAGCAAGTCGCCGGGCCCCACGGGCGCCTGTCCGATCACCCGCAGCGTGCCTGCCCGCAAGTAGGGTGCTGCCACATTCTCCGCCACGGCGGTGGCATCATAAAAGCGGGCGGCCACGTCCATGAGAGCGCTCTGATCGCTTCCCGTTTGCCGAAAGACGTGAAAATCCTTGGGCGTCAGCCCGGCCTCCTGCAGGAGGGTGAGGGGGATCAGGGAGGATGCCGCGCAAGCGGGGTCCCCAGCGACAAAGCTGGATCCGCGCAGTTGCAGGACGTTATGGATGGGGCTGTCCCGGCGCACGAGGATGACGCTGCGGTCGCCGCCCGGAGTCGGGATCACTTCCGCCAGGGGGAAATAGCGATCCTCATGGGCGACCTTGAGATAGGCAATGGGGCAAAAAAACGTGACCTGGGCGACGGGCATCTTCGCCTCGGCATAAAAGCTGTCCAGGTTGGCGCTGAAGTGCAGGGTCACCGTTTCCCCCGTTGCCTTGCCCAGATAGGCCGCCAGCGGGGCAAAGGCCGCATACATGGTGGCGGGGCTGCTCACCGGAGGCAGCAGCAATCGTAACTGTGCTTGCGCCGCCGGGCTGAAAACGAAGAAGATAAGACACAGCAGAATGCGAATGGGGGTGATCATGGCAATGTCCCGTCTCCAGACAATGGTTCCATAATCCTAGCAAAAGAGGTGCCAAGTTGAGTCAAGAACCGCCGGTGTCGGACGAGTTGAGCCATTTCAATCGTTCTGGTCACGCGCATATGGTGGAAGTGGGGGGCAAGGCCGCAACGACCCGAACCGCCGTTGCCGAAGGGTATATTGTCATGGCAGAGGGTACCCTGGCCAGGATCCAGGCTGGCAGCATGGGCAAGGGGGATGTGCTGGGTGTGGCGCGTCTGGCTGCCATCCAGGCCGCCAAAAAGACCTGGGAGCTGATCCCCCTGGCTCATTTGCTGGCGCTCACCGGTGCGGATATCGAATTTCGCAGCGAAGCAACCCCCCCATGCATCGTCTGCCGGGCACAGGTGCGCTGCCTGGGGCAGACGGGTGTGGAGATGGAGGCCCTCACGGCAGTAACCGTTGCCCTGCTCACCATCTATGACATGTGCAAGGCCATAGATCGCGGCATGCAGCTTCAGGGCATTCGCCTCCTGCGTAAGGAGGGCGGCCGCAGCGGACTATGGGAGGCAGGTCAATAGGGTGCCGCTGCCTCCACGGCCTCACTTTCCGCGATGGGGCGAGGAGCTGTAACGCTCCATGATGTCCCGATCCTTCCAGTTGACTTCCTTCAGGATTTCATCGGGGATCAGGTAACGGTCCTGGGGCGCGACGTCCTGCGCCTTGACGATGCGCAGTACATCGGCATAGGCGAGCTTGCGCAGCAGGCCGTCCTTGTCGGTGGCGCGAACGATCATCGCATCATTGAAAAGGGCGTAGATGTAGAAGTTGCCCGGGCGCAGCTTGCCGTCCTTGTCGCGCCACGTCACGGTCATGCGCATGTGCTCTTTGAAATCGCTTCGGTTCATGGGGTGTCTCCTTCGATTGAACGCAGGCTAAACTAATCACCGCAGCGCCAGCAAAGCAAATAAGCCCTGTTTATTACAAAATCAAAAACGCTGAGTTGCTTTATCGGTGCCTGCTCAGCCACCATCACTCCCACGGAAAGTCTCCAAAACACCCCCGGCCGCCATGCGTCTTCATTACAACGGCGGCCGCCGCGCGGTTTTCGGGGGCGTCTCCCTATGCAGCAGTTTCAGAGCCCTACGGCAAAAGATGAGGTGCAAATGGCTACCGTCATGCAATTTGAAGATCACGGCAAGCAGGAAATCAAATATACCACGTGTTACATGTGCGCTTGTCGCTGTGGCATCAAGGTCACGGTAGAGGATAACAAGGTACGCTTCATCCAGGGAAACCGGAACCATCCTATCAACCAGGGTGTGCTCTGTGCCAAGGGCTCGGCGGGGATCATGAAGCAGTACTCCCCCGGCAAGCTGCGCAACCCGCTCCTCCGCAAGCCGGGGTCCGAGCGCGGCGCCGGAGAGTTTGAGGAGATTTCCTGGGACGAGGCCCTGGAACTGCTGACCAAGCGCCTCAGTCATATCCGCGCCACGGACCCCAACAAGCTGGCCTTCTTCACCGGCCGCGACCAGATGCAGGCCCTCACCGGCCTCTGGGCCCAGCAGTTCGGCACCCTCAACTGGTCAGCCCACGGCGGTTTCTGCTCGGTGAACATGGCCACTGCCGGGTTGTACATGCTGGGGCATGCCTTCTGGGAGTTCGGCGACCCCGACTGGGAGCGGACCAAATACTTCATGCTCTGGGGCGTTGCCGAAGACCACTCCTCCAATCCCATGAAGATTGGCCTGGAGAAGCTCAAGCGCCACGGCGGCAAGTTTGTCGGGATCAACCCGGCGCGTACCGGTTATCAGGCCATCGCCGACGAATGGGTGCCCATCAAACCGGGCACCGACGGCATGTTCGCCCTGTCCATGGTGCATGTCTTGCTCAACAACGAACTCTTCGACTGGGATTTCCTGGTGCGCTATACCAACGCCCCCTTCCTTGTGGTCAATACCCCGGGACAACGGGGTGACGGCCTCATCGCGCGCGACGCCGATGGCCATCCGCTGGTCTGGGACCTGAAGCAGGAGGCCTTTGTCAACGGTATGCAGGCGGGCATCTCCCCGGCCATGTTCGGTGAATTTGCCGCCCCCGATGGCCGTCCCGTGCGCACGGTCATGTCCATCCTCGCCGAAAAGTACACCGACGAGCAGTTCTCGCCCAAGAATGCCAGCAAGATCACCGGCATTCCCGCCGAGACCATCGAACGCCTGGCGCTGGAAATGGCCCAGGTGGCCTTCCAGGAAAGCATCGAAATCGCGTGCGAATGGACCGACTGGGCCGGCCGCAAGCAGGATCGCTTCATCGGCCGCCCGGTTTCCATGCATGCCATGCGCGGCATCTCCGCCCATTCCAACGGCCTGCAGTCGGCGCGCGCCATCCACCTCCTGCAGGTCCTGCTGGGCACCATCGATTGCCCCGGCGGTTTCCGCTCCAAGGCGCCCTACCCCAAGCCCGTCCCGCCGCCCAACAAGCCGGCCCAGGACAGCGCGCCCAATACCCCCTTGAAATCCTTGCCCCTGGGTTTCCCCACGGAGCCCGAGGACCTGGTCATCGACGCCGACGGCAACCCCAAGCGGATTGACAAGGCCTACTCCTGGGAGGCGCCCATCGCCAATCATGGCCTGATGCACATGGTGATCACCAATGCCGTCAACCATGATCCCTACGCCATTGATACCCTGATCTTCTTCATGGCCAACATGAGCTGGAATTCCACCATGAACACGGCCAATGTGCAGGATATGCTCAAGTCCAAAGACGAGCAGGGCGAGTACAAGATCCCCTTTCTGGTGGTGGTGGACGCCTTTCACTCGGAAATGGTCAACTTCGCCGACCTGGTGCTCCCCGATACCACCTATCTGGAGCGTTACGACGCCATCTCCCTGCTCGACCGGCCCATCTCCGAGCCCGATGCCGTGTGCGATTCCATTCGCCATCCCCTGTTGCAGCCGGATCGCAATGTGCGGCCGTGGCAGGAGGTCATGGTGGACCTGGCGGGACGGCTGAAGTTCCCCGCCTTCACCCGCGAGGACGGTCAACCCAGGTTCAGCGGCTACAAGGACTTCATCGTCCACTATGAGCGCGCCCCGGGCATCGGTTTTCTGGCGGGATGGCGCGGCAAGGATGGCAGCAAGAGCCTGCGCGGCGAGCCCAATCCCGAGCAATGGGAACGCTACATCGAGCATCAGGGTTTCTTTCAATACCATCTGCCCGAGTCCATGCGCTACTACCGCTTCGCCAACAAGGAGTATCTGGAGTTTGCGCAGCATGCCGGTTTCAATCCGACGGCCAATCCTATCGTCATCGAGCTCTACTCCGAAACCTTCCAGCGCTTCCGTTTGGCGGGACAGGGCCTTTATGACGGCCCCCAGCCCAAGGATCCTGCGGATCGCGAGCGCTTGGCCAGATATTTCGATCCCCTGCCGGATTTCTATGAGCCGTTGGAGCAGCAGCGTATCGACAAGACGGAATATCCTTTTTACGCCGTCAATCAGCGCCCCATGATGATGTACCACTCCTGGGATAGCCAAAACGCTTGGCTGCGCCAGATCATCGCCCAGAATTTCCTCTACATGAACCGCAAGAAAGGGGAGGAACTGGGGATTGTCGACCAGAGTTGGGTCTGGGTGGAATCCCACAACGGCAAGATCCGCGTCCAGGTGAAGCTCATCGAGGGTTGCCAGGAAGATACGGTCTGGACCTGGAATGCCATCGGCAAGCAGTCGGGTGCCTGGGGCCTGAAGCCCGATGCCGCGGAGGCTACCAAGGGTTTCCTCATGAACCACCTGATCTCCGAACTACTTCCCGAAAAACAGGGGGAACGGCGGATCACCAATTCCGACCCGGTGACCGGCCAGGCCGCGTGGTATGACCTGATGGTCAAGGTCTACCCGGCGGCCCCCGGTGAGGAAGGGGTCTGGCCGACCTTTGCCACCATCAAGCCGATCCCCGGCGCAAGGCCTGCGCCGGACGTCTTGCGCTACCATACGCATCAGCCCGTCAACCTCAAATCGTGACGGGGCAAGGAGAGCACTCATGCGACTAGGATTGGTTATTGACCTTGATACCTGCGTGGGCTGCCATGCCTGCGCGGTCGCCTGCAAGGAATGGAACACCAGCGGCACTACGGCACCCCTGACGGACTATGATCCCTACGGGGCACGGCCGTCCGGAGTGTGGTTCAACCGCATTCGGCATTACGAAGTGGGCGAGTACCCCCACAACAAGACCATCAACTTTCCCATGTCGTGCATGCACTGTGAAAACGCCGAGTGCGTTACGGTCTGCCCGACGGGGGCCTCCTATAAGCGGGCCGAAGACGGGATCGTCCTTGTCGATCAGAACAAGTGCATGGGTTGCAACTACTGTTCCTGGGCCTGTCCCTACGGCGCGCGGGAACTGGATCGGGTCTCCGGGACGATGAAGAAGTGCACCTTATGCATCGATCGCATCTATGATCGGGAGATACCGGAGGAAGAACGGCAACCGGCCTGCGTCCTCACCTGTCCTGCCCATGCCCGCATGTTCGGCGATCTGGACGATCCAGAGAGCCCGGTCGCCCGGGCGGTGCGTCAACGTGGCGGCTACCAGTTGATGCCGGAACTGAATTACAACCCCACCAATCACTACCTGCCACCCCGCGTGCATGCCCCCATCCCCACCGACGACCTCAAGAAAAAAGCGGTCCGCAAGGTGAAGGAATGGGTGAACCGCGTGGTTGAGCGTTAAGGAGAAAAGCATGCATCCGGCCCTCGCAGTTATTTTTCTGACGCTTTTTTCCGGTGGCGGTTTCGGCCTCATGGCACTGACCGCCATCGTCAACGATTTTCAGATCGACGGCGGCCTCTCCCCCATGCAGACCATGGTGGCAGTGCTGTTGTCCGTCCTTTTCGTCACCATCGGCATGCTGTCCTCCACCGCCCATCTGGCCAACCCGAAAAACGCCTGGCGCGCCTTTACCCGCTGGCGCACCTCCTGGCTCGCCCGCGAGGGCGTCTTCGCCGTGCTGTACTATCCCTTTGCCATGCTTTATCTGGTATGGGTGTTTTTCACCGGCGGATCGGCGGATACAACGGGTCTGTTGCTTGCCAATGTGGCCGGCGCCATCGGCCTGATCACGATTTTCTGCCAAGGCATGATCTACGCCTGCCTGCGCACCATCCGCCAGTGGAATACGCCCCTCGTTCCGGCCAACTTTTACGCCATGGGTCTTGCCATCGGCGCGACCGTGCTGGCGGCTTTGCGTATCGCTACGGGTGGGCCGGCGCAGACGCTGGTGGGGATGGCCGTTGCCCTGCTCGCCGCCGCCGCCGTGCTCAAGGGCATCTACTATTTCTGGATCGCGCGTCCTAACGGTCCCACCATCCGCACGGCTACGGGCTTCAACCGTTCCAACGTGCGCCTACTGGACCAGGGACACACCTTCGGCACCTTTCTTACCCAGGAGTTCGGGCACACGATTCCCGCCGCCAAGGCCAACACCATCAAGTTCCTCATGTACCTCTTCGCTTTTGTGATCCCCGTATGGGCACTGGCCCTGGCTTTGTCCCTAGGACTTGGCAGCCTGGCGTGGCTGGCTGTCGTATCGGTCTTCTTCGGTATCGGGGTGGAGCGTTGGCTCTTTTTCGTCGAGGCCCAGCATGTGGTTAATCTTTACCATGGTCGTCAACAATGTTGAATGTAAGGTTGCAAAGGGTCTAAGATGGAACTAGATGCGAGGCCTATGCCGAGCAAGTGAAAATGCTCCGTTTTTCTCTTCCGGGACAGGTGCCCCTCGTCTAGGAGTGATCCATGTTGCTACCCGCCATTTCCGCAATGGACCAGGAGGCTGATCTCATCGATCAGTTTGGTCGGCATATCAGCTACTTGCGTGTCTCGGTCACGGAACACTGCAACTTCCGTTGTGAATATTGCTCCCCCGAACAGGGCACCCCCTACTTCGATCGCGACGACCATCTGCGGGTGGAGGAATACGATCGACTCATCGGCCTTTTCGCCCATCTAGGCATGCGTCACATCCGCTTCACCGGCGGTGAACCCCTCATTTATCCGCACCTGCTCACCCTCATCGAATCGGCCAAGCGCCATGGTGTCGGCAAAATCAGCGTAAGTACCAATGGCTTGCTGCTGGGCCGCCTGGCGCCAAGGTTGATGGCGGCGGGGGTGAATAACCTCAACATCAGTATGGACAGCCTTCATGCCGACACTTTTGCGATCATCACCCGCGGTGGTGATCTAGGCCGCGTGCAAGAGGGGATTGAAGAGGCGGTAAAGGTTGGGATTCCGCGCATCAAGATCAACGTGGTCCTGCTCCGCCAGCACAACGGCGCAGAGTTGCCCGCGCTGGTCGCCTATGCCATTGGCAAAGGGGTGGATATCCGTTTCATTGAAACCATGCCGCTGGGTGTCGCGGGGTCGGAGGCCCAGGATGGGCAATATCTGAGCGCGGAAGAGGCGCGGCGGCTCATTGGTGAGAGCTATCCCCTGGAGCCGGCCGAAGCCCAGGCCGATCATGGTCCGGCCCGCCTGTTTCGGATCCCGGGGACGCAGACCCATGTGGGCTTCATCACGCCCATCAGCGATAATTTCTGCGCTACCTGTAACCGGGTCCGGCTCACGGCCGGCGGGCGGCTGGTGTATTGCCTCGGGCAGGAAGCAGGCATTGATCTGCTGCCGCTCCTGCGCGGCGGCCAGGGCGATGAGCATATCGCCGAAGCGCTGCGCCGGGGAATTTGGCAGGACAAGCCGCTGAAACATTTTTTTGTCAGCGATCCCGGGCGCTCCGCGCGCATCTTCATGATGCGTTTGGGCGGGTAGGGGCATGGGTGCAAGGCGGCGCGTGCTTGGTGTAAACTCTGGCGTTAATCGTATTGTCTATGGAAGAACACCTTATGCACGGCTTTCAAGAAATTACCCCTGATCAGCTCAAGGCACTGCGTGAGGAGGGTGAGGCGTTTACCCTGATTGATGTGCGCTCGCCGGCAGAGGTGGCGCGGGGCATTATCGATGGTGCCCAGCATCTCCCGCTGCATCTCTTGCCCATGTCGATCCAGAATCTGGATAAGCAAAGCCCCATCGTGTTTTACTGCCTCAGCGGCGGACGCTCCGCCCAGGCTGCCGCCTTCGCGGCGGCCCAGGGGTTTAGCCAGGTCCTGAATCTGCGCGGAGGCATTTCGGCCTGGGCCAGCAGGGGGTTTCCCATAGCGCCCCCGGCCAATCCATAAGGGGATACTGAAATAGGGGGGGTTAATCATCAAATCAAAATATTTACCTTGCTGTCCCTGTCGTTCCTGATAGAGTTCAACCAGTAGTAAATCAGAGATCACTAAACCGAGGAGGTAACCCATGGTACAGGAAGATAAAGTTCTCGACGCGCGCGGCCTCAACTGCCCGTTGCCCATTCTCCGCACGAAAAAGGCCCTTGGCGAATTGACCGCCGGTCAGGTCCTAAAGATCGTGGCTACCGATCCCGGTGCGGTCAAGGACTTCGAGGCCTTCTCCAAGCAAACCAAGAATCCGTTGCTGGAACAGGCCGAGGCCGGCGGTGAGTTTGTCTTCTTCATCCAAAAGGCCTGACCAGAAGGGCTGACATTTACGGACTCGATACCCACATGGGTCTGCGCTAGGAGCGAGTTATGGACGAAAAAAAATTGGCCATCATTGCCACCAAGGGAACCCTTGACTGGGGATATCCTCCCTTCATTCTCGCCTCCACGGCGGCGGCTTTGGGGTATGCGACGGAAATATTTTTCACCTTTTACGGCCTGCAACTCCTGAAAAAGGATCTCGGCCATTTGCGGGTCAGCCCCCTGGGCAACCCGGCCATGCCCATGCCCGTCCCCATGCCCAATTTTGTCATGGCCCTGGTGCCCGGTATGGAAGCGATGGCTACTTCCATGATGAAAAGCAAGATGAAGTCCAAGGGTGTTGCCAGCCTTGAGGAGTTGCGCGAGCTTTGCGTTGAGGCGGAAGTGCGGATGATCGCCTGTCAGATGACCGTCGATCTCTTCGAGTTCGATACCTCGGACTTCATCGAACGTCGAGCAGATCTACGACGCCATGCAGGAAAAGATCTGGGCCTGCGCCCAATGCATGACCTGCGCTGCTCGTTGTCCTTTCAAGAATTCTCCCGGCGGCCTCGTCATGATCATGCGCGAGGTATCCATTCGTCATGGCATGCAATCGGCCAAGGACGTATTGCGGCCCTTCGGGCGCGTCATGTTGAAACTGATCACGACGGGCAACCAATTGTCGCCGGACATGATTCAGCCGGATCATTTTCCCGACTGGGGCCCCAACATTCAGAAGGTGGAAGGCGATTTGCGTGTGCTGCGCAAGGCGATCCCGGTGCGCACCTTGCAAACCACGGATACGGCCTGGGAGGTCTCGCTCAAGACTTCGGTGGAAATGTATACCATCTGGGAAATGACCGGTGTTCTGAAATCCCTCGAAACCATGGATGAGAATCTTTTTGACGTAATCGAAGACTTCATCGATGAGAAACGGGAAGATTACGAAGACTGGCTGGAAAAGCAGGGCGACAAGGATTGAGGAGTGAATAATGACTGAGAAAACACAGCAAGGCGTGGCCGGACACGGCGCATTTTTCCAGGACACCAACCTCTCCGCCCAAGAGGCCGAAGCCGCGACGGCCTGGGTGCGCAGCCATGTAGATCGCCGCAGCGTCGATCTGGGCGAGCGCATGGACGACATCCGCGAACATATGTGGGAGCTGGAGAAGGAGGGCGAGATCATCGTCCATCGCATCTCCGATGCGCACCGGCCCGAAGAGGTGGATACCCTCTTCGGCTGGAAAAAGCGCATTCCCACCAATCAGCTCTGGCACCACAAGAGCTGCGGGCAGTGCGGCAACATCCCCGGCTATCCCACCAGCCTCATCTGGTTCATGAACAAATTCGGCATCGACTACCTCGACGAGACCGACCAGACCAGTTGCACCGCCTGGAA
>JABEBX010020504.1_pt1 | contig 32246 bp, 30 predicted proteins | sample 7245971 | NCBI WGS metagenome assembly JABEBX01 (sample SAMN14506365, study PRJNA622280) | hot springs metagenome | biome: hot spring [ENVO:00000051]|acidic hot spring [ENVO:00002120]; feature: spring [ENVO:00000027]|sediment [ENVO:00002007]; material: sediment environment [ENVO:01001048]... | reverse complement strand
GTGGAGAACGGTAAAGGCGCCTGGCCAGGGTTGAAATCCGCGCCAGCGGTTGTAGATCTCCGTCGCCGTGCGCGCGGCAAAATCCATACGGCCGTCCTCGCGGTCGAGCAGCGGCGCGTAGGTGGCGGCTGCGTGATTCTGCGGCTGGGGGTGAAGGGCGCCTGCGGCAAGTCCCGCAAGGGTCTCAACCACAAGCGGTGCTCCCTCGCACGCCAGCACGGGAAACAACTCCGCTGCGGTCTGTTCCGGCCCAATCTCGTGGGTCTGTTGGAGCAGGATCGGTCCCGTGTCGAGGCCTTCTTCCAGCAACATCGTGGTGTTGCCGGTGACCGACTCGCCCATGGCGACGGCCCACTGAATCGGCGCGGCGCCGCGGTACTTCGGCAACAGCGAGGCGTGAAGATTGATGCAGCCCAACCGGGGCAGCGCCAGCATCCAGGGCGGAACGATGCGGCCGTAGGCCACCACCACGATGGCGTCGGGCGCAATGGCTTCGAGCCGGGCGCGAAACTCGGCGTTGTTGCGGATCTTTTCCGGCTGCGTGACTTCGATCCCGGCGGCGAGGGCCGCCTGCTTCACGGGCGGCTCCGTGAGCCGCTGTTCGCGGCCCATGGGACGGTCTGGTTGGGAGACCACGAGAGCGATCTCGTGGCCGGCGGCGGCCATCGCTTCAAGCGTGGGCACGGCAAACCGCGGCGTTCCGCAGAAAACCAGCTTGAGGGGCTGCGCCGTGCGCGTCATGGCTCGCCTACCAGATGCCTTCGCGCTGCATCTTGCGAATCTTGCGAAGATTGAGGCTGCGCTTGAGCGCGCTCATGCGGAAGAGGAACAGCACGCCGTCAAGATGATCGATCTCATGCTGGAAGGCGCGCGCCAGCAGCTCTTCGCCATCCATCTCGAACCACTTGCCGTTTTCGTCCTGCGCGCGAACCCGCACCTTGGCTGCGCGCACCACCTTCTCGCGAATCTCGGGAAAGCTCAGGCAACCTTCCTCTTCGTACTGCCGGCCCTCGCTCAGGATGATCTCGGGATTGATGAGCACCAGCTTTTCCGCCGGATCCTTCCCCAAGCTCAGATCGATGACGGTGACGCGCTTCGACACGCCCACCTGCGGCGCGGCCAGACCAATGCCCTGTGAAGCGTACATGGTCTCGAACATGTCAGCGACAAACTTGCGCAGCTCCTCGTTGAACTCGGTCACCGGTTCGCCGGGCTGCTCCAGCACATGCTCAGGATATTTCACGATCTTCAGAATCATTGTTGCCTGTCAGAATCTCCGTATCTGTTCGATGTACCCGTCGAAATTTCGCTTCATTTCCTCGATCGAGTCGCCTCCGAACTTCTCATGCGCCAGGCCGGCCAGCACCAGGGCCACCATGGCCTCGGCCGCCACGCCTGCCGCGGGAACTACACAAATATCGCTGCGCTCGTAGCTTGCGCTGGTGGGCTCGCGTGTATCGAAGCGCACCGACTCGAGCGGCTGGCGCAGGGTCGAGATGGGCTTAAGATAACCGCGTACCACAATGTCTTCACCGTTCGAGACGCCGCCCTCGATGCCGCCCGCGTTGTTGCGCGGACGCGTGAAGCGCGTGGGACGGCCGGGAAGATTCTCGGCCGCGTAATGAATGGGATCGTGGACCTTGGAGCCAAACATTCCCGCTGCCGCCACGCCGCGTCCGATCTCGACCGCTTTGACGGCTTGCAGGCTCATCACAGCCCAGGCAAGCCGGCCGTCGAGCCGATCATCCCAATTGGCGTACGAACCCAGTCCCGCGGGAACGCCGTGCGCCACCACCTCAAAGACGCCATTCACGGTGTCGCCCGCGCGTGTGGCCGCATCCACCTCCTCTTTCATGCGCGCTTCCGTACCGGCATCAACGCACGCCAGCACCACTTCCTCTTTGCCAGCAAGCGCGGCAATCTCATCCCAGCCCGCATCGCGCTCCAGACCCACACGGCCCACGCGAATCACGTGGCTTGCGACTTCGATGCCGAGCTGGCGGAGCAGGAGCTTGGCAAATGCTCCGGCAGCCACGCGCGCGGTAGACTCGCGCGCCGAGGCGCGTTCCAGCACATAGCGCGCGTCGGGAAAGTTGTACTTGAGGGCTCCGGCCAGGTCGGCGTGACCGGGCCTCGGCGAGGCCACCGCGCGATGTTTTGCCGGGTCGCCGGTCTCCACCGGCAACTTCTCCTGCCAGTTCTTCCAATCGCGGTTGACGATTTCGATCGCAACGGGCGTGCCAATCGTCTTGCCGTGGCGCACGCCTGAAAGCACATGCGCCTGGTCGGTTTCGATCTTCATGCGTCCGCCGCGGCCGTAGCCCTGCTGCCGGCGCCACAACTCGCGGTTCACATAGGCAAGATCGACGGGAACGCCGGCGGGAAGCCCGGAAACCAGTGCAATCAAGGCCTCGCCGTGAGACTCCCCTGCTGTGGAGAAGCGGATCATATCCATTCCATTGTAAATGCGCCTGGGATTTGGTGCGGAAAGAGGGTCTCCCGCGGCCGCGGCAGGCGCCTGTACGTGGAAATCGGGATTGCGACCACTGCGAGACGGCAGAACTTTTCCGTCTCCCAGGTGGGATTCCCGAGCCGCCACACATCCATGCTCCATGCGCACTTGCCCGCCGCGGCCGCCCTGCAAATCCCGCCCGCTTCGCTGTCTCTTTCCTGGTTCCGCTCAAACGCCCGGAGATCTACTCTTTCACCTGCAGACGGTCCAGCATGGAAAACAGAACCACAGCGATCAGCGAATTCCCCACCGCGCGAAACAGCTCCGTGAGCCAGTTCCAGTCGATCGCAAGACCGAGCAGGAACCGATAGGTGAAGAAGTAAAGGGTGCTGGAAAGCATCGAGAGCGTAAACGTAAGCAGCAGGCGAATGAAGTGATTTTCGACCTCGATGCGAATGCCCACGGAGGCTGCCAGAAATCCCACGACAGTCTTGGCGATGCCGTTGACGCCAATGGCGTGATGGGAGAGCGCATCCTCCAAGAGACCCATGACGACGCCCATGATGGTGCCCTGGATGGGGCTGCGGCGTCCGAGCGCAAAGTAAATCGTGATCACAAGCGGCAGATCAAACCATTCATAGCGGCCCACAATGCGCGGCAGCCAGGCCTGCAACACCAGCGACGCCAGCGGAACCAGCGCATATACCAGCACCGGATAGCGGCGGATCTCCATATCGCGCCGGACGTCGGCGCCGAGCAGGGACATGGCTAAGGATTCCTCCGCGGCGCGGAATGCGGCTGGGGAAGCTTTGTAGTTTGCGATTTGCCGCCCTTCCCTTGAGCAGCGGCAGGAGCAGCGGGGCCGGCTGCCGGCGGAACCGAGGTCTGCCCTGCATCCGTCGCCGGCGTGACAGTGGTTGCGGCGCCAGGCGGCGAGAATACATCCGGATGCAGCGGTTGCGGCGGAGCTGTCGCCGGGTTCGGGTTGCTGCTGTCGTTGATCGGCTGCTGATCCGCAGGCAGGTTGGGATCAATGAGCCCCGGCAGCTTCTCGGCCATGACCTCCGCCGCCTTCATCTGATCCTTGATTGCAGTGGGAACTTGACCGGCCTGCGTGGCGCTGGCGGCGATGTCCTGTTGCTCCTCGGGTGAGAATCGCGGCTGCATCGACGTGATCACCAGCACCTCGTCGAGACGGTCCAGCTGCGCCGCGGGTTTCACCAGGATGTCGATGAACGCATCGCGTTCAGGATCGCGCACCACCTTTTCGACCACGCCTACAGGCAGGCCACGTGGAAAGACCAGGTCTCCGCCGGCGGTCAATACTTTTTCGCCCGGCTTGATGCGCTCGTCCGCCATGATGCCCACCACCTCCAAACGGCCCTCGGCGTCGCCTTTGAGGATGCCACGAATGCGCGTGGTTTCGAGGATGACGCCGGCGCCGCTGGTGGGATCGTTCACGGCCAGCACCTGCGCCGTATGAGGAAACACGTCCCGCACCTTGCCCACGATGCCATCGGCAGCAATCACTGCCATGTCCGGCTTCAATCCCTCGTCAGCGCCCTTGTCAATGTAAAAGACGTGCGAACGGTCGCTGCCGCTGAAGCCGTACACCTGCGCCGCCACTGTGGAATAGATGTATTTTTCCTGGAAACCGAGCATCGCCTGCAGCCGTTGGCCCTGGCGCGCGTCTTCAAGGAGCGCGGCCTGCTCCAGACGCAGTCGCTCAACCATCTTCGCCAACTGCCGGTTCTGGTCGCGCACGTGGCGCAGGTCGAGATAGTCCGCCCACGTCGATTCCAAGGCGGTCCTGCTCCAGTGGATCAGCCGCTCGGGCGGGGAAACGACGGCATTGCCCCACAACCGGATCAGACGCACGGCATTCGGATCAGTGGAGTCCAGAGTATTCCGGCCGGCGCTGTTGCGGCGCACCTGCATGGCCAAGCCGGCGATCTGCGCCAGCAGAATCGCTGCGAGCACCACGAGGTTCCGGTAGCGGGCGAAGAAGGATTCCATGAGAAACAGGGTACAGGGTTTATGGTTCAGGGTTCAGCAAAAAACCGCCCCGCCTGCACGAACGCGGCAAGCACTGACCGCTGAAACCTGACACCCGTTCCCCGCCTTTAGTCGATCTTGATCTTGCGCAGCAGGCGAAAGTCGGAGAGCATTTTGCCTGTGCCCAGAACCACCGAAGCCAGCGGGTCGTCGGCCACCGATACCGGCAGCCCGGTCTCCTCGCGGATGCGCTTGTCGAGGTTTTTGATCAGCGCGCCGCCGCCGGTCAGTACAATGCCGCGGTCGCTGATGTCGGCGGAAAGCTCCGGAGGCGTGCGCTCCAGCGCCACGCGAATGGCGTTCATGATCACCGCGATGCACTCACCCAGAGCTTCGCGAATCTCGCTGTCCTCGATGGAAATCGTCTTGGGCACGCCCTCGATCAGGTTGCGTCCCTTGATCTCCATGCTCAGAGGCTTCTCGAGCGGGAAGGCCGATCCGATCACGATCTTGATCTGTTCGGCCGTACGCTCGCCGATCAGCAGGTTGTACTTGCGCTTCAGGTAGTTCGTAATGGCCTCGTCCATCTGGTTGCCGGCCATGCGCACCGAGCGCGAGTAGACGATGCCGGAGAGCGAGATCACCGCAATGTCCGTCGTGCCGCCGCCGATATCGACCACCATGTTGCCGGAGGGCTCGGTAATTGGCAACCCCGCGCCGATCGCCGCCACCATCGCCTGCTCGACGAGATAAACTTCGCTGGCCTTGGCGCGGTAGGCCGAGTCCTCGACCGCGCGCTTTTCCACCTGCGTAATCTCCGAGGGCACGCCGATCACAATGCGCGGATGCACCAGCATCTTGCGGTTGTGCGCCTTCTGGATGAAGTAGTTCAGCATCTTCTCGGTGACTTTAAAGTCGGCGATCACGCCATCCTTCATCGGCTTGATGGCCACGATGTTGCCGGGGGTTCGCCCCAGCATGTCCTTGGCCTCTTTGCCCACCGCTTCCACTTCGCCGGTGTTCTTGTTGATGGCGACGATCGACGGCTCGTTAACGACGATTCCCTTGCCCGCCGCGTAGACAAGAGTGTTTGCGGTGCCTAAATCAATGGCGAGGTCGCTCGAAAACATGCTGAAGAGCGAGCGAATCCCGTGGGAACGCGAAGAGCGCGAAGAATAACCGTTTGAAGACATGGAAAAGCCGAATCTACCTCAAAAGGACTTGAACTGGGGTCTGTCTCAATGTTTATTGTACGGCCAGCGGCGCAAGGCCGCGAAGGCCCAGCCCGCAATCCGCCGATAAAGGGCGAATTACGGGCCGATGGCGCGCATTCATGGGGTCAGGGAGCTAGTACACTGGAGTGTTCCTCATTTTTCCCGGGCAAACAGGCAGGAGTCTCCAATGTCATCGGTCATTCTTCCGGCTAATCCCTCGCAGTCGCGGCCCGGTCGCTTTGGGGTCTACGGCGGACGCTACGTGCCGGAGACGCTGGTGGCCGCGCTCGACGAACTGGATCGCGCCTACGCGGAGGCGCGGGCGGACGCGGCCTTTCAGGCCGAGCTCAACGCGCTGCTTGCCGACTACGCCGGCCGGCCCACGCCGCTTTATTTCGCCAAGCGCCTGACGGAGTCGCTCGGCGGGGCGAAGATCTACCTCAAGCGCGAAGACCTTCTGCACACCGGCGCGCACAAGATCAACAACGCGCTCGGTCAGGGGCTGCTGGCCCGACGCATGGGCAAACGGCGCATTATCGCCGAGACCGGCGCGGGCCAGCACGGCGTGGCCACGGCTACCGTCTGCGCACTGCTGGGTCTGGAGTGCGTCGTCTACATGGGCGAAGTGGACATGGAGCGGCAGGATCTGAACGTCAAGCGCATGAAGCTGCTCGGGGCCGAGGTGCGCGGCGTCTCGTCGGGCTCGCGCACGCTCAAGGACGCCATCAGCGATGCCATGCGCGACTGGGTGACGAACGTGCGCACGACGTATTATCTGCTCGGCAGCGCGCTCGGGGCGCATCCCTATCCGACCATGGTCCGCGACTTTCAACGCTGCATCAGCCGCGAGATCAAGGCGCAGATTCTCAAAAAGGAAGGCCACCTGCCGTCGGCGGTGGTGGCGTGCGTGGGCGGCGGGTCGAACGCCATCGGCGCGTTTTACGAGTTTATTCCCGACCATCAGGTCCGGCTGATCGGCGTTGAGGCCGGTGGGCGGGGCGGGGCGCTGGGCGAGCACGCGGCGCGGTTCCGCGGCGGCGCGCCGGGCGTCCTGCAAGGCACGTTTTCGTATGTTTTGCAGGATGAGGACGGGCAGATCGCGCTCACGCATTCGGTCTCAGCGGGGCTCGACTACGCGTCGATCGGCCCCGAACACGCGATGCTGCACGACACGGGCCGCGCCGAGTACACATCGGCCGACGACCGGGCCGCGCTCGACGCGCTGGTGAAGCTGGCGCGCACCGATGGGATTCTGCCGGCGCTCGAAAGCGCCCACGCGGTGGCCGAGGTCATTCGCCTTGCGCCCACAATGGGCAAGGATGAAATACTGGTGGTGAACCTTTCCGGCCGCGGCGACAAGGACATGGGGATTCTTGCGCGCGAGCTGAAATTGTAGGGATCGAAAAGTTTTTCAATGCCGATTCGTTTCGATCACAAACCGGGCCTGGTGGTTTATCTGACCGCGGGCGATCCATCGCTCGGCGCGACGCGCGAGATTGCGCTCGCGGCCATCGATGCGGGCGCGGATGTGCTGGAACTCGGAGTGCCCTTCAGCGATCCGCTGGCCGACGGCCCTGTCATCCAGCGCGCCATGGAGCGCGCCCTGGCCCACGGAACACGGCTCAAGGACGTACTCGCTCTGGCGCGCGAGATTCACGCCGCCCGTCCCCGGGCCGGTCTTGTGATCTTCAGCTATCTGAACCCGATCCTGCGTTACGGGCTTGCGCGGTTTGCCGACGACGCGAAAGCTGCCGGCGTGGATGGCGTGCTGGCCACCGACATGATTGTGGAGGAGGCTGCCGACTATCTGAAGGAGTTGGAGCGCGCGGGCCTCGCGCCGATCTTCCTCGCCGCGCCGACCAGCCCCGATGCGCGGCTGGAGGCAATCGCGGCACACACCAGGGGTTTTGTGTACGCCATCTCGCGCACCGGCATTACAGGCAAGCAGCAGAGTGTGCCCGCGGATGCGGCTGCGCTGGTGGCGCGGATCAGGCGATGGAGCCGGCTGCCCGTGGCTGTGGGGTTCGGCATCAGTCATGCGGAACACGTCGCCCAGGTGGCGGAGTTCGCCGATGCCGCGGTCATTGGCAGCGCGATTGTCGAGCTCATAGAGCGCGCGACGCCGGAGACAGCGCCTGACGTGGTGGCTCGATTTATCAAGGGTCTGCGCCTGCCCCATGCGGCGCCGACCCGGTGAGAGAAGCAACCGCGGCAAACAGCTTGCAGTCAACGTTTTCCGTCGCGGCCAGCGATGTCGCCGACGGACAGCGCCGGCGTTGCGGAACTGTTTGCTCTCGGCTGATCGCTGTTCGCCAGTTGAGGATGCAATGACCATCGAAGAAATGCGAATCCACATCGACGAGCTCGACCGCCAACTGGTCGAACTGCTCAGCGAGCGGGCGCGCGCCGCCCAGGCGATCGGGCGCATGAAGGCGGCTACTTCGCTTCCGGTGTATGAACCGGACCGCGAAAAGGCCGTTTATGCGAATGTGCGCGCAGCCAATAAAGGCCCGCTGCCCGACATCGAGCTGATGCATATCTATGAGCGCATCATCGACGTGATGCGGGCATTGCAGCGCAACGAGCTGGCCAGCCTGAGAGATGCCAAGGCCACCGCAACGGAAGGCGGAGCGCCCGACCTTGCCGCGGGCGAAAAACCAGCCCGGCAACATGAACCTGCTGCCGGCGATCCCGGGCCGACGCCCGAGACAGGGAAGAAATCATGATTGTCGCAATGCAGGAGAAAGCCACCGAAGAACAGATCGATGCCGTGATCAGCGCCATGGAGGATGCAGGCGTGCATGTGCACCGCACTACGGGCGAGTTTCAGACGATTCTGGCGGGCGTCGGCCCCACAGCCACGCTTGACCTTGCCAAGTTCGAGATGCTCCCCGGAGTGCTGCACGTGCACCGCATCAGCGCCCCTTACAAGCTGGCCGGCCGCGCGTGGCGGCCGGAAGGCACGGTGATCGAGTTTCCCAACGGCGAAATGATCGGCGGCCAGAAGGTGGCCGTCATCGCCGGGCCATGCGCCGTCGAGGACCGCAGGCAGATCTTGGCCATTGCCGAGCGCGTAAAGGCCGCGGGCGGCAGGTTTCTGCGCGGGGGCGCCTTCAAGCCGCGCAGCTCGCCGTATTCGTTTCAGGGGCTGGGCATTCCGGGCCTGGAGCTGATGCGCGAGGCCGCCGACGCCAACGGCCTTTGCGTGGTGAGCGAGGTGATGGAGATCGCGCAGATCGAGCCCATGATGCCTCTGGTGGACTGCTTCCAGGTGGGCGCGCGCAACATGCAGAACTTCAACCTGCTGCGCGAGCTCGGCCAGGTGCGCAAGCCCATCCTGCTCAAGCGCGGCATCGCGGCCACAGTGGAGGAGCTTTTGCTTTCGAGCGAGTACATCCTCTCGGGCGGCAACTACGACGTGATTCTCTGCGAGCGCGGCATACGGACCTACGAAACCTCGACGCGCAACACCATGGACATCGCGGCCATTCCGGTGCTCAAAAAGCTCTCGCATCTGCCCGTGATCGGCGACCCCTCGCACGGCACCGGCAGGCGCGACATGGTTCCCGCCATGGCCAAGGCCTCCGTGGCCGCCGGCGCCGATGCGGTTCTCGTCGAGATTCACCCCAACGCCGACAACTCCGTCTCCGATGCCGCGCAGACGCTCTTTCTCGATCAGTTTGAGAAACTGGTGGGAGAGCTGCGGGTGTTGGCGGAGGCGGTGGGAAGGACGCTGTAACTGAAGGCGGAGTTGCGGGTTGGCATTTTGCCGGCTCGCTCACCTGCCGACTCGTTCATGATGATTTCGCGCATTGCCATTCTCGGGACCGGGCTGCTGGGCACATCGGTGGGTCTCGCCCTGCGTCAGGCTGGGTTCGAGGGCGCGATGACCGGATGGAATCGCAGCCCTGAGCAGGGACAGGTTGCGCTCCGAATGGGCGCCATCGATTCGCTTGCCGGCGACGGGATCGAGGCCGCGCGGGCAAGCCAGGTCACGCTCCTCGCCGTGCCCATCTTCGCCACGCTCGACTGGATGGAGAAGCTGGCGACAGTGCTTGGCCCCGAACAGCTCATCACCGATGTGGGCAGCACCAAGCGGCTGATCACCGAGGCCGGCGCGCGGCTCTACAACCAGCCGGAACGCGCGGCGTTTCTTCCCGGCCATCCCATGGCGGGCAAAGAGCGCGGCGGCGCGGCGTTGGGCGAGGCAAATCTCTTTCGCGGCGCGGTATGGCTCTTTACCGATGATGCCGCTGCCAGGCGCTCGCCGCAGGCGGCCGAGCTGGTCAAGGAGTGGCGCGAGTGGGTCGCGAGGATGGGCGCAAAGACGCGCGACATCGATGCCGCGCGTCATGATGAGATGGTGGCGTGGGTCAGTCATCTGCCGCAGTTCACGGCCACGGCTCTGAGCGCGCTGCTCGAAGAGGAAGTGGGCGATGCGCCCGAGCTCAAGGACGTTGGCGGACGCGCGCTGCGCGAGATGACGCGCCTCGGCGCCAGCCCATTCTCGATGTGGCGCGACATTGCGCACACGAATACCGCAGCGGTGGAGCGCGCCATCGCGGCTCTTGAGCAGCGCCTCGCCTATCTGCGCGAAAACCTGCGCGCGCCTGCGCTGCGCGACGAGTTCGAACAGGCGAACAAATTCCGCAAGGATTAGATCGCCTACCTTATCCAGATCAGCCACGCCCATCCCGCGGCCAGGGTGAGCAGCGTAACCGGAATGCCTACGCGCGAGTAATCCCAAAAGCCGATGCGCACCTCCTCGCGGGCGCGCTCGACGACAATCAGGTTGGCCACCGATCCGGTGATGGTGAGGTTGCCGGCCAGGGTGCTGGCCATGGCGAGCACCATCCAGCCGGTGCGCGGATCGTGGAACGACGGCGCCAGCGATTTGAGCAGCATGACGGCCGGCACGTTGCTCACGATGTTCGACATGAGCGCAGTAACAGCGGTCAGGATGCCCGCGTTCTGCAGGTTCAGCCGCCCGGCGATGGTGAAGAGGTCATCGGTAAGGCCGGCGCGTTCGGCGCCGCCGACGATCAAAAACAACCCGACAAAGAAGACCAGCAGGCCCCAGTCGACTTCGTCATACACCTGGCGCGGCTCGCGGGTGCGGGTGATGAGCATGAGCGCCGCGCCGAGAGCCGCCATCATCGCGGGCGGCACGCCGCCCAGGAATCCGGCCAGCACCAGCGCGACGACGATGGCGGGCTTGCGCAGATCGCGCAGGTGAATGTGCGGCAGAGCGGCGGGCGCAACGGCTGCCGATGCGTGCGGAGCGCCGCAGAGCAGACGGATGACAAGCCAGTCGATCAGCATGCCCGCCAGCGCGATGGGACCAAGGTGTAGCAGAAAGGCGCGATAGCTCAAGCCCGAAAACGAGCCGATGAGCATGTTCTGCGGATTGCCCGTGATGGTCGCCACGCTGCCGATGTTGGCGGAAGTGGCCACGGCCAGCAGATAGGGCAGCGGCTTGAGGCCCATGCGCCGCGCAGCCGTGAGCGCGAAGGGAACCATCACCAGACAGATGATGTCGTTGACAAAGAAGGCCGAGAGCACACCGGTGATGAAGATGGTGGCGGGCAGCAGATTGTGCGGACTCAGCCGCGCGACGATGTGTTCGGTGATCCACTCAAAAAAGCCGGCCAGGCGCAGGCAGCCGACCACCAGCATCATCGAGAACAGCAGCACCAGCGTGGCGAAGTCGATCGCACGCAGAGCCTCGGCTGCGCTGACCACGCCGAAGGCAACCATCAGCACCGCGCCGATGATGCCCATGCCCGGCCGGTCGATCTTCATACCCGGCAGCTTGCCCAGCGCAAAGACCAGATAGCTGATCACGAAGACCAGATACGCCGCCGCAATCTGCCAGTGGGCAAGCTGCGCGGAAGGCGCCGGGATCGACACAAAGAAAAGCAGAGGCAAGGTCATGCAGAATCAGTGTACGCGGACGGGACAACGTGACAGCAGGAACCGGTTCGCGCCACAGGGTGGGCGCATCATCGTTTCCAATGCGGGCTGCAACAGGGGCGCATCCGCCAGATCTTCGGAGTTCTTCACCAGGCGACCTGCCTGTTGTTGAGCGATGTGCTGGAACAATACGCAATGGAACGAGGTACGCTGGCGCGCCGCCACGCAGGCGGTTTGTGGACGTGGCTGCAACGCCGAAGCAGGCGCGCGGCCGGTCGGAGCTGGACCGGTCCGCAGGAATACCGCCTGCTATCCTCAAGGTTGCGGAGCGTGCGCCGCGTGGATCTCCGGGCTCCGCAGCGCTTCGAGGAGTCTCGCCCTCATGTCCGACCTGTCAAGCCCTTTGTCCGCCGCGGGAGCCGCAACTCCGGAATCCGTCGGATTCTTTCATCCGTCCGGGCGCCTCTACCGCTTCACCATCCTGATGTTCATCAGCCTGCTGGTTCTGGGAAGCTACTTCGCCTACGACAGCATCGGCGCGCTTGCGCCCATCCTCATCCAGACGCTGCATCTGGATCGCAGCACCATCGGCAATCTCTACACGGCCTACTCGGTGGCGGCCATCCTCATCGTCTTCTTCGGCGGCATGCTCTATGACAAGCTGGGTCCGCGCCGGTCGAGCCTCCTGTTCTCGACCTTGGTTCTGGCAGGCGCCATCATTGTCGCCCTGGCCCACTCCCGGTGGGAGCTCTTCGCGGGGCGGCTCATCTTCGGCGCCGGCTCGGAGACGCTGATTGTCGTGCAGAGCGCCATCATCAGCCGCTGGTTCAAAGGCAAGGAGATGGCGCTTGCCTTCGGCATCGCACTGACCATCAGCCGCATCGGCACCCTCTTCAGCTTCAACACGGAAGAGCTGATCGCCAGCTACTTTGGCAGCTATCGGGTGGCGCTTTGGGCAGCGGCAGGTTTCTGCCTCTTCTCGGTCCTCTGCAACCTGGTCTACAACGGCATGGACCTGCACGGTGAAAGGGCGCTCGCGCTTCCCAGGCCCGAGGGCGGCGACAAGATCGTCTTCTCCGACATTCGCAAGTTCACCTCCTCCTACTGGTTCGTCGTCCTGCTCTGCGTCACTTTCTATAGCGCCATCTTTCCCTTCACGGCGCTTGCAACGGACATGTTCCACGACAAGTGGGGCATCCCGCTCGTCAGCGCGTCCACGGGCGGATTTCTGACCAGGGTTTTCGATAACTTCCTGCATATGTTCTCAACGGCGCCGGGAATCACCAGCATCGTCATCTTTGCGTCGATGGTCTTCGCGCCCTTTGCCGGCAACCTGGTGGACCGCATCGGTAAACGCGCTACGCTGATGGTCGCGGGTTCGCTGCTGTTGATTCCCGCCCACCTCGTCATGGGCATCACGCACTGGAATCCGATTCCAAGCATGATCGCGCTCGGCGCGGCCTTTGTGCTGGTTCCTGCGGCGATGTGGCCGTCGGTTCCGCTCGTCGTCGAAGAGAAGCGCGTAGGCACGGCCTTTGGTCTGATGACGGCCATTCAGAACATGGGCCTCGGGCTGTTCCCGCTCCTGAACGGGGAACTCCGCGACAAAACCGGAACCTACACGGCGACGCAGATCATGTTCGCGTGCCTCGGCGTGGCCGGGCTTATCTTTGCCTTGCTGCTGTTGCGGTCGGATCGGCGACACGGAGGCAAGCTGGAGCAGGGGAAGAGCCAGGAAATAGAACTCCCTGGAATCGACGAAGCCATCGAACAGCGCTAGTCGTCCCAGATTTGGCTCAATACGCGGCGCGCTTGCGGTAGCATAAGTACAGAGACCCTTGGTCGGCCGGGCTCCACCATCCCCATGCTACGCGTCGCTTATCCAGCAACGATTCCTGCAGATCTTTTCAGCGATTTCCCCGAGGGCATCGAACTCATCCCCGTCTCGGACAAGATGGACCGCGAGGTTGAGATCGACGTGTGGATTCCCGATCCCTACTCGAAACGCGCCATGCGCGCCTGGCCGCACCTGCGCGGCGTCAAATTGGTGTTGTCGCTGATGGCAGGCACGGAGTGGATTCCCGACACAGTAGGTCCGCACGTAACGATCTGCAACGCGCGCGGAGCGCACAACGTTTCGACAGCCGAGTGGACAATCGCGGCCATTCTGGCGATGTTGAGGTATTTTCCGCTCTACTTTGACATTCAGAAGTCGCAGGTGTGGAAGCGGCGCATCGAGGCAAGCCGGCACTATGCCGCGATCACCGGCGACCAAAGGCCGTTCCATCCCGACGTGATGCAGGAAGAGCTGACGGGAAAGACAGTGCTGCTCGTGGGCCACGGGGCAATCGGCAAGGAGATCGAGCGGAAGCTCGCGGCCTTCGACGTGAAGCTGATTCGCATGGCGCGCAGGGCGCGCACCGAACCTGAAGTGCACGCGGCGAGTGAACTCGACGAGCTGTTGCCGCAAGCCGGGATCGTGGTGCTGATTCTTCCCTTCACTCCGGAGTCAAAGGGACTGATCGGTCGCAGGCAACTCGCCCTGATGCGGCAGGGGGCGCTACTGGTGAATGCCGCGCGCGGCTCGATTGTGGATACGGATGCGCTGGTGGAGGCGCTTGAGTCGCGCAGGATTCGCGCCGCGATCGATGTGACTGACCCCGAACCACTGCCTGAAGGACATCCGTTGTGGTCCTGCCCGAATCTGCTGATCACACCGCACGTAGCCGGCTCGACGCCGCAGTTTGCGCCGCGCGCCCTGCGCGTGGCCGCCGACGAGCTACGCCGTTATATGAGGGGCGAGCCGCTGAAGAATGTGGTGCGGGCGGGGATTTAAGCGGCGGCTGCGCGTCGCCAGTCACGCAGGCCAAGAATGGCGAGACCCACCAGCCCGGCGTAGAGCAGCGCCGTCAGCAGGAGATCTTTATAAATGTACTCGCCGATGTAGACGAGATCGACCGCGATCCACAACCACCAGTTGGCAATATGTTTGCGCGCGCCCCACCATGTGGCGACGAGACTGTAGCTCATGAGGACTGCATCGAGATAGGGCAACGCGGCGTGAAGATGTTTGGCGAGCGTCCCCAGCACAAGGCTGCCAGGAATGCCCAGCAGAAGGCCGGTGACGAGACTCGATCGCGAGAGCGCTACAATGCGCACCGCGCCTTCCTCCACCTTGCCGCGCCACCAGTGCCACCATCCGTACAGCGTAAAGACAACAAAGAAGACCTGCAGCAGCGCATCGGAGAGCAGACCGGCGCGGTAGAAGACCACCATGTAAATGAACGTCGCAACAAGGGTGACCGGCCAGCAGATCAGCAGGCGTTTGGTCGTAAGCCAGATGCCGAGAACCGTGGTGACAACTCCCGCAAGTTCGAGGCCATGCGCGGCAAGCCAGGAGAAAACGCGCGTCGACATCATTGGATGGCCGCCCCGCCTGCTTTGCGCGCCTTGGCGCGGCGGCGCAGGAGATCAAGCAGCCTGCGGCCGTCATTGCTCACAAACCAGCGCGCGTGTCCGACGAGCCAGCCATCGTAGGCCATCGCGGCTTTTTCTTCAGAGCGCAGAACGCCGAGAAAATAATCGGCCTCAGAGAGGGCGAACTCGGCGTGGCAGAGAGCCGTCATGGGCGCGAGCGCCACAGCCTCTTCCTGCGCGAGCGGGCGGATCGATTCGTATCCGTCGAGAAGCGCTTCCAGATGGTCAACGTGGACAGCCGGAGGCTGTTTTGCGCCCTGGACGAGAGTCAGCCATTCGACGATGTTGCGCTCGATAGCATGGGCCAGGTCGTGCACGGCGCAGGTGCGGTCGGCCATGCCGAAATCAATCGTCGCAGTGGCCCGCGCATCGGCAGAGCGGTCGCTCCAGAAAAGGTTGGAGGCGTGCAGGTCGTTGTGCGTCCAGAGAGAACCCAGCGCGGGAACGAGCGGCGCAAGTTCGGCGTGGAAAGGCGCAAGCAGATCGATGGCCTGCGCGGCACAGACACGAATGCCTTTGTGACGCGCGAGCGAGGGACGCGCGGCAAGGTAGTGCGTCATGGCCGTTATCGGATCGCGCGCGGCAAAGATGGAAAGGCTCGCGACCAGCGGGCGAGGCCTGCGCGGCGGAGCCGTGAATCCGCGCGCGGCCAGATGGAGCCGGGCCAGCGCCTGACCGGCGGAGTGCGCATGGGCCGCGGTGCGAAAAGGCGTCCACGAGATCGCGTCCTCGTAGAGATCGACCCCCGCGGGAATCTCGTGCACCTCGTAGCAGGAGTCGGAGAGTTCGATTGCGGTCTCTCCCTGCGCAGAGACATGCACGCGCGGAACCGAGGCGCCATGAGCAAGCAGGTGCGCGAGAAAGCGATGCTCCTCGATCAGCCCCTCGCGATCGCGGACGGAGCGGTGATGGCGCTTGATAAAGACCGGCCCGTTCGACGTCGCCACCATGCCCGCCGCGGAGAATGGCCGCGGGCTCACGCTGAGGATGCGCGTGGGCTGCCCAAGCGCGGGGAACTGCGCAAGAACTACGTCCACCTCGTCGAGTGTAAGCGGCGGCCAGTCGGGGGCGACAAGCGTACCGTCCATGCCGTGAGTGATTGCTGATGAGGTCATCTTGTCTTTGCTTTCGGCTTCCGGCCTCCGGACCATGCTGCTTGTGTGCGGGCTGGGCCTTCAACCTATCGCACGCAAGCTAAAAGCAGGAAGCTAAAACGTGTAGTGGGCCGAGAGCCGCACGGTTGGCGGAGCACCGAGCCAGACAAACATGTCTCCGTAATTCGAGCCGGTATCTGACCAGTAAAGCTTGTTTGTAATGTTATCGGCATAGATGCGGAAGGTGACGTGCCCTTGTTCGCCGCCCGGCGTATAACGCGCGCCGAGGTTAAACAGATTGTAACCGGGCACACTGACGGAGTTGTCGAATGTCGCCTCCTTGCGCGAGGTGTAGCTCCAGCCGGGCATCAAATGCAGCCCGCGCAGGCGCGGCACGGTGATGTCGGCGAAGAGATTTGTGCGCAGGCGCGGCACATTCAGCACCTGCTTGTTGTTGTAGGCAGGTGTGCCGGTGTCGGCTGCGGTTGCGGTCATCGCCGTAGCCGATGCGTCAAGGCGCAGCCAGCTAGCTGCCTTGCCCTGGGCGTTCAGCTCGACTCCGTTGTGGGTCTCGCGTCCCTCCTGCTCGAAGCAGAGCTCGCCCGGGCTGCCGTTGGGACAAAAGCTGTCAGCGGCTGTGAGCGGCTTGGGATACATGAACGGCGCGCGCATATGGAAAAGCGCGACGGTGAGCAGGATGCCGGCGTCCGGCTCGTATTTGGCTCCCACCTCGACCTGGCGCGTCGTGAAGGGCGCGAGGAACTGGTTGGCATTATCGACCCACCATGGCCCCTGGATGCCAAGCGAAAGGATCTCGCTGTAGTTCGAATAGAGCATGAGATTCTCGCTGGGGTTGAAGGTAATGGCGTATTGCGGCAGCCAGATGGGTTTGTCGGTAATCGAGGCGGGCGCTGTGGGGTTGGTGGCTTCGGCCGAGTAGTTGTGGTCGCGCAGGGAGTCGTAACGGCCGCCGGCGGTGAGTTGAACGCGACCGGGAAGATGCACGCGGTCCTGAAGGACCAAGGAAGATTGATGGCTGTCTTCATACAGCCGTCGCGGACCGGCCTTCTGCGCAATCGGTTCGAGAGAATTCTCGCTGCCCGGGCTCGGGTAGATCGTTAAGGACCGGTAGATGTTTTCCGCGCCGATGTAATCGTAGACGGCGCCATCGGCAATGGTCGCCGTGGAGGTTTCCTTGAGTGTGTAATAGCCCGGCATCCGCACGCTGCGCAGGAATGCAACGCCGCCCACGACTACGTCCTGCGTCACCGCTCCTGTGTGGATGTTGCCGATCAGCATCGTCTCGGCCGCAGAATCGATCCGCAGCTCGCCGGGATTGCGGTAGTCGTAGATGCCGTAGCTGCCGTCGGGGCAAAAGAAGTAGGCGGGCGCATTGGGCGAGCCGGGACAGTCCACATTGCCGTTCGCATCGAAAGGAGTGCCGTAGGCGTAGATCACATTGTCCTGAATCAGCGAGTGGCTGAGGTTTGCGGCGGCGAATCCCGTCCATTTGGGCGAGAACATGCGATCGAGACGCGCGTCGGTGTTGAAGGTGTCGTAGGTGTCCGGCGGTCCCCAGGGCTGGTCGCCCAGCATGGTGGAGCGGTAGATGTGGTGGAAGTCGGGCAGCGCCGCGCCGCCCAGCAGTTGATAGCCGCTGCCGTCCCGCTCGGTCTTGTGCTGGTACTCGAAATCGCCCTTGAGCGTGGTTGCTTTGTCAATCTTCCAGTCCGCTGCGCCGGCGCCCACGGCGCGCCAGCCTCCGGTGTCGACCATGTACGGAACGATGCGCTCGCCGGCCAGATTCAGCCGCGCGCCTACCTGTTTAAGGCGGCCAAAGAAGGCCCCAAGATCGGTCGCGCCATACGCCGTGCCGCGATGATCTGTGGCGAGGTCGACGGCCTTGATGTTGGCCGGACGCTTGGTCACGAAGTCGATGAGGCCGCCAGCATTGGCCACGCCGCTCTCCTCACCGGCTATGCCTTTCAGAATCTCCACCTGTTCCTTGTTTTCAAGCGGCACGTCCTGCTCGCCGGCGATGGTCATGCCGTTGATCTCGAGCCCGGTGGCAAGATCAACGGGAAAGCCGCGAATTTCGTAGACTCCGTAGTAGCCCACCGGCACATAATCATTTCCCACCGAGGCGTCGTTCCTCACCACGTCAGAGAGCAGGCGCGCATTCTGGTCGCTGAGCAGGTCGCGCGTAACCACGCTGGCCGAAAGCGGCGTCTCCTTGAGCGGCGCTCCATCGAGCGTTCCCACGGTGATCCATTCAGGAAAATAGTTGTCCTGGATTTCGCCATGCACCACGACGGTCGTCGTGACCGGCGCGGGTTTTTGCGGCTCAACAGCGGAGCTCTGTTGATCTTGCCGATCTTCGGAGGCCTGGGGATCGCTCTGTGGCGCGGGAGCGGCGCTTGGTCGTGCAGCTTGCGCGGATGCTGTTGCAGCAAGACTCAACGAAACCAAGAAGAACGCGAGGATGCCCGCATGTGTGCGCATCCTGCGCGCGCCGGCAATGATTGCGTCGGATGACATGGATTCCCCTTTGCTTCGTTCTGCCTGAAACAAAGGAGCTCGAGCGGCGCTGAAGAGGAGATTTGCTGCTCAGAACAGAGAAAGCTTCCCACGCCGGTATTATCCGGATCGGGTTCTAGGGTATCTCTCAGCCCCGCACTGCCGCGGAGCACCCCTGTTTCGTTAATGTCATTGAAACATTGCAGAGCGCGAAATGCAAATGCAGCCCCTGCGCCGGCCCTACGCCCAGACAGATCTGGCTCCCGCCTTGGCGATGCGGGCAAGCGTGGGCGCGGCGGAACTGGCCAGCGAGGCAATCGTGGCGCCGGAAAGAACCTCCATCATGGCCTTCTGCGCCTCGATCCACACCGGGTGCGCGGGACATCGCGGCTTGCGCGTGCACGAGCGGCCGGGAATGATGCAGACATTGAGACGGATGGGGCCGTCAGTGGCCTCAATGACCTCGCGCATCGTGGCCTCGGCGCCGCGCGGCGTAATGCGAAAACCACCCGATTGACCGCGTCGCGAGGTGATGAATCCGGCGCGCGTCAGCGATTGCAGCACCTTGGAGAGAAAGCTTTCCGGCGCGCCCGTTGCCCGCGCCAGATCGGGAAGCGAAATCCGCCCGTTTGCTGTCAGACCTGCGAGGTGAATCATCACACGCACGCCGTAGTCTGAAGCGCGCGTCAGTTGCATCGACGAACTCTGTTTCTTCATGATGCCGACCTGCCGAATGAAACCTGACCCCACGCCCGCAACGCGACGCTGCTACATCGACCGTTTTCTTAAGGCCCCGGGGGAAAATCGGTACTGCCAAGGGGGCAGGTTAATTGAAATTATCACAAACCGATGTGTCTTTCATCACAGACCACACGCCGCCGCGAAGGATATCTTTGCCTCCCTCAAGTCGTAATTGGAGCTACTCAGTCCTGACGATGCCGCGATGACACCCCTGCTGCGGGCGTAGTTTCCAAACTTGGCGCTCGATGGTTGCTGCTCGCTGCGCAGGCTCCTCGGTGGGTGCGATATCAACGGCATCCGCAACTTCATGGTGATGCTGCACGAGCGCAAGACGACTCGCCCTCTACCCGCTTCATGCCTCCCACCAGCGGCGCCGGGCAGGAGATCGACGATCGAACCAACTTCTTCAACGCGGGTGAATCCCCGGCCGCAAACGGGCAAAAGCCGGTCGAGACGGCGAAGAGATAAACCGTAGCCGCACCCAAGGCGTCATTGCGGCGGGACCGAGGATCGGTAGCTTCGCCGCGGAGCGGAGACGCGGCGCGCGTGGTTACTTCCGGCGGAAGCGCGCGGCCAGAGCCTCGGCATTTCGCGCCAGAATACCCACGTCGCTGCCCACGGCGGTGAAGTTGTAGCCCATCTCGAAGAGTGTCTCGGCGTCATCAGCGCTTCCGGAGAGTGTTCCCGCGGATTTGCCTCCGGCGCGGATGCGCGCGGCCGCATCGCGAATGGCGGCCTGCACTTCAGGGTGCCTGGGATTGCCGAGATGGCCGAAGTCCGCGGCCAGGTCACTGGGACCGAGGAAGATGCCATCGACGCCCTCGACCGCGGCGATGGCTTCGATCTCCCTGAGCGCGGCTCGGGTTTCGATCTGCACCAGCACGCAGGTGTCGAGGTGCGCGTTGCGGTGATAGTTCTGAATGCGACCGTAGTCGTTGGCGCGCGGCGCAACGGAAACACCGCGAATGCCAAGCGGCGGATAGCGCGTTGCGGCCACCGCCCTGCGCGCCTCATCGGCGTTCTGCACAAAGGGTATCAGCAGCGAGCGAGCGCCCACATCGAGCGCTCGCTTGATGATTACCGGCTCGTTCCACGGCACGCGAAAGACCGGCTCCGCCGTGCCTCCTCGCATGGCCGCAAGTTGCGGCAGCAGCGTGGTGATGTCATTGGGCGCATGCTCGCCGTCGATCACGATCCAGTCAAAGCCGGCGCCGGCGAGGATCTCGGCTGAAATCGGACTGGCCATTCCGCACCAGAGGCCGACCTGCCGCGCGCCGCTTGCGAGCGCCTGCTTGAATGCGTTGCGGGGAAGGTTGCCGGGCCATTCGGGCATGGGGTTAACTCTCCTTTGCCGATTGTAAGCGTCGCGGCTGCCGGCCTGGAGCTTCGCGCTATGATGCCGCTTCGTCGCCGAAGTCAAGCCGCTTGATCTCACCCACAATCGGGCCGTAGCTGATAATTGCGCAGAAGGCAATGAAGGCAACAAAGATCAGCGCGCCGTTGTAAGAGCGGGTCTTCTCCACAATGGAGCCGATGATGAGCGGCGTGGTGATGCCTGCCATGTTGCCGAAGAGGTTGAAGAGCGCGCCATTCATGCCCACCATGCCCTTGGGTGAGGTGTCGGAAACCACCGTCCAGCCCAGCGCGCCGATGCCCTTTCCAAAAAAAGAGATCGACATGAAGAGCAGCATGATGCCCTGCGACGATGCGTAGTTGCAGGCGATGATGGTCATGGATAATGCCATGCCCGCCATGATGGGCAGCTTGCGGGCAAAGCTGAGCGAGTGGCCGCGGCGCAGCAGACGATCAGAGAAGATGCCGCCGAGAACGCCCCCAAACCCTCCGCACAGGCCCGGCACCGCTGCCGCAAAACCCACTTTGACCACCGACATGTGACGCGCCTGAGAAAGATAGAGCGGAAACCAGGTGAGAAAGAACCATGTAAGCGTATTGATACAGTACTGGCCGATGTAAACGCCCACCAGCATCCTGTAGCTCATCAGCCTCTTCACCGTGCCCCATGTGAGCGTATTTTTTCTGGCGCTGGCGGCGGAGTCGGTGTTCACCAGGCCCCCGCCGCGCTCGATGGCGTCAATCTCCGCAGGCGCAATGCGCGGATGCTCTTTGACGCCGTAGATGTTGGTAAACCAGACCACGGCAAGCACGAGTCCCAGCGCGCCCATGAACCAGAAGCAACTGCGCCAGCCCGAAAGGTGGATCAGCCATCCGAAGATGGGCGCGAAGATGGGAAGCGCGAAATACTGCGACGAGTTGAAGACGGCCGAAGCGCGCCCGCGCTCCGAAGTGGGGAACCATGCGGCGACGATGCGCCCGTTGCCGGGAAAGACCGGCGATTGAAAGAGACCCGAAAGCACGCGGAGAATGAAGATTGCCGTAAAAGCGGCGCTTGCGGCGAGGTAGCCGGCTAAGGCAGTGAAAAATGCGCAGATGGACCAGCCGACAATGGCGATGCCGTAGACGCGCTTGGAACCGAAGCGGTCGAGCAGTCCGCCGGCAGGCAACTGCCCCAGCGCATAGGCCCATCCGAAGGCGAAGAGCAGATAGCTCAGGCGCTGCGTGTTCATGTTCATCGCCGCGGGCATGGTCGAAACCGCCTGCGACAGCGCCGAGCGGTCGGCAAAACTGAAGCAACTGACGATGAACAGAATCGTAATGATGAGGTAGCGGACGTGCGTCTGCCGCCGCCCTTTTGGTTCTTCGCTCAAGCCCGATCCTTTCGATCGCAAGGTTCCGGTTTCACGGTATCATGCCGCGTCCGCGTCTCGGCCGTTCTCCTGGGGCGATTGACGATCATGGCTGAGTTTCGCCGGGCGCGCGCGACAATGCTGCGACGATGCGGTTTCTGATTCCGGGCTGGAAGACCGATCCCAGGCGGCCGTGCCTGTTGCGATGCAGGGGAGCGCAGGGAAGGGATGAATGCTCTGGGCGGAGATACCATAATTTCATGACATCCCGCGTCGAGCCTCGCATGATTCGCGTCCATGAGCGCGACAACGTCGCCATTGTGGTCAACGAGGGCGGCTTGCCGGCGGGCGCTCAATTTGCGTCGGGACTGGAACTGCGCGAGGCGGTTCCCGAAGCGCACAAGGTGGCGTTGGTCGATCTGGCCGAGGGCGATGCGATTCTGCGCTACGGCGCCACCATCGGCTACGCAAACCGCGCGATCGCGCGCGGCAGTTGGGTGCATGACGGCCTGATAAAGCCGCCGGAAGCGCCGCGGCTCGACCGCTGTCCGCTGGCTACCGCTCCGCCTGCTCCGCTCGCGCCGCTTGAGGGCTACACCTTCGAGGGCTATCGCAATCCAGACGGTACGGCGGGGACAAAGAACATTCTCGGCATCAGCACGACGGTGCAGTGTGTGGCGCCAACGGTGAAGCACGCTGTCGAGCGCATCAAAGCGGAGATTCTGCCGCGTTTTCCGCGTGTAGACGATGTGATTGCCCTTACCCATCCTTACGGCTGCGGCGTGGCCATCGATGCGCCCGGTGCCGCCATTCCCATCCGCACACTGCGCAACCTGGCCCTCCATCCAAACTTCGGCGGCGAAGTGCTGGTGGTGAGCCTGGGCTGCGAAAAGCTTCAACCCGTGCGGCTGATACCCGCCAGCGAGCTTCCCGTGCTTGCCGGCGCGCCCTCCGTCGCTGTGCTGCAGGACGCAAAGCAGGGCTTCGGCGAGATTGTCGCCAACATCATGACGCTCGCCGAAAAGAAGCTGGAAAAGCTGAACCAGCGGCGGCGCGTGGCGTGCCCGGCCTCGGATCTGGTCGTGGGTTTGCAATGCGGCGGATCGGATGCGCTCTCGGGCGTGACTGCGAACCCCGCCGTCGGCTTTGCCGCCGATCTGCTGGTGCGCGCCGGAGCGACCGTGATGTTCTCTGAGGTCACTGAGGTGCGCGATGCCGCGCACCTGCTCACCGCGCGCGCAGCCTCGCCCGATGTTGCCCGCGCCCTGGTGCGCGAGCTCGCCTGGTACGACGACTACCTTCGGCTGGGTGGCGCGGATCGCGCGGCAAATCCTACGCCGGGCAACAAGCAGGGTGGTCTCGCGAACGTGGTCGAGAAGGCGATGGGATCGATTGCCAAGGCGGGCAGTACGACACTGATGAGCGTCGCCGGACCGGGCGAGCGCGTGACGCAGAAGGGGCTGGTGTTTGCAGCCACGCCGGCCAGCGATTTTATCTGCGGCACGCTGCAGTTGGCGGCATCGATGAACGTACACATCTTTACGACCGGCCGCGGCACACCCTACGGCCTGGCCATGGCGCCGGTGATCAAGGTGTCAACGAACAGCGGCCTGGCGCGGCGCTGGCCCGATCTGATCGACGTGGACGCGGGGCGGATTGCAACCGCCGAAAGAACCGTCGAAGAGGTCGGCTGGGAGATTTTTTCACTGGTTTTGGAGGTGGCCAGCGGGAGAACAAAGGTCTGGGCCGACCGCTGGCGCCTGCATAACGAGCTTGTCCTGTTCAACCCGGGGCCGGTGACCTGAGACAGCAAGTCGGCGAGTGGTCCGGACTGCGCCAATGCGCTTCGTTTCCATCACGCCCGGACTTCCTTGAGGATGTTCTAAAATTCTAGTGCTATGGGGAAGAGCAAGGACAAGACATTTGAGGTGGCCTGCCCGGATTGCGGAGCCATGCTGAAGATCGACGCCGCCACCGGGCTGGTGGTGAGCCACACGCCGGCGCCGCGCAAGCGCATGTTCGAGGATCTGGAGACGGCAGCCAAGGCGATGCGCGAACACGGGGAGCGGACGGAGTCAATCTTCCGGCAGAGTGTGGACGCCGAGAAGAACAAGGCGGATCTGCTGGAGAAGCGCTTCGCCGAGGCCCTGCGCAAAGCCAAGGATGCGCCCGAGGTCAAGCCGGTGCGCGAGATCGACCTGGATTGAGCGAGCCGGACTGCGGGCTTCGACCCGATTTTTCTCCGCTGCGGCGGAGTTTTCAGGTGATACTTTAGAGGCAACAAGAATTCAGGTTGATCTGCGTTCGAGAAACGCGAGGAGACGTCATGGTGGTGGTACCGCTCTCAGATGCAACGCGCGGCGCGGGCGCAGCGGGCGCCGGGGAAGCTGATTCCAGGCGCTGGGTCGGCATGATCGCGGCGGGTACGCTGGCCGCGAGCGGGGCGCTTCTGGTGACAGGCAAGCGGCGCGCCGGACTGGTGACAGCGATCGCGGGCGCGGCCCTGGCCATGCTCGACCAGCAGGATGTGGTGTGCAAGTGGTGGAATGCGCTTCCCGCCTACCTCGAAGAGGTTCAGGGTATGCTCAACAGTGCGCAAGCGGCGGTGAATGACCTATCCGCTCAGGGCGAGAAGCTGCGCCGGGTTCTGAACCGGTAGGGAGATTCGACGGCAAAGCGCAGACGCCTGCCCTCAAAAGGACTCTGTCTCCATCGCGCCCTTTTGTTTTGTATCTTACGATCCACGCCTCTCCACAGGCTGGTTGAAGAGTCGTGTCAGAACCTCTTTGCCGCGATGCGGTTTTGCGCATCGACGGAGACCAGCTTCGGATGGGCCGCCGCGGCTTCCTTTTCGTCAAGCCAGGCAAAGGTGGCGATGATCACCAGATCGCCCGGCTGCGCCATGCGCGCGGCGGCGCCGTTCAGGCAGATTTCACCGCTGCCCCGTTCGGCAACCACGGCGTAGGTTTCCAGTCGGCTGCCGTTGTTCACGTTCCACACATGCACAGACTCGAACGGCTGGATATTGGCGGCCTCCAGCAGCGCCTCGTCGATGGCAATGCTGCCTTCGTAGTTCAGGTCAGAGCGGGTAACGGTGGCGCGATGGATCTTCGACTTCAAGAGTTTGCGAAACATGGCAGCGGTGCCACTCCTTCGGATGGGCGTCGCCGCAGGCGATCGCCCTCACTTGATTGGATGCAGGATCAGTTCTTACGTTCCACGAGATATTGGGCGACGGCTTTCAGGCCGTCGGCGCGGCTGCCGTAGGGCTCCAGCGCGGCAAAGGCTTCGTCGATCAACCGGGCAGCGTCGCGCCGGCTCTGTTCGATGCCGTAAACAGCCGGCCAGGTGGCCTTTTCCGTAACCTGATCCTTGCCTGCGGTCTTGCCCAGCGTGGCCGAGTCTGCCGTCACATCGAGCACATCGTCGGCGATCTGGAAGGCGAGACCGGCCTTGCGGCCGAAGCGATCGAGGCGCGCCACATCGTCGGCCGCAGCTCCGGAGAAGAGGCCGCCGGTTACTACGCTGACGCGGATGAGCGCGCCGGTCTTGGCGCGATGGATGGAGTCGACGAGTTCGGCAGTGGGCCTCAGGTGCTCGCTTTCGATGTCCAGCACCTGGCCGCCGATCATGCCCTCGACCGTGCCCACCGCATTGGCGATGAGTGAGAGGATCTGGACCGTCGAGGCCGGCGGACAGTCGAGCCCGGCCAGCACCTCGAAGGCGCGGGCCTGCAAAGCATCCCCGGCAAGAATGGCGATGGCCTCACCGAAGGCTTTGTGGCAGGTGGGCTTGCCGCGGCGCAGGTCGTCGTTGTCGAGGGCGGGCAGATCGTCGTGGATGAGCGAATAGGTATGGAGCATCTCGAGCGCCGCGCCCAGCCGCTCGATCCCTTTGGGCAGCGTGCCGGCGATTGTGACCCCGGCCTGCATGGCCAGCACCGGGCGCAGGCGTTTGCCGCCGGCAAAGACCGAGTGGCGCATGGCGGCGTGGATCGAGGCCGGGACCTTATCGGCGGAGGGAAGCAGCGACTCCAGCGCGCGGTCGGTCAGCTCCGCACCCTCCTGAATCAGTGATTTTACGTCGAAAGGCATGCTTCCCTTATGTTAGACCAGCGCGGCTGTTTCTTCGCTCCAGCCGCCACAGGCCCACAAGCAGAAGCCCGCTCAGGGCGTCCACCCAGCGGCCGGCGAGAACGTCGGGCGTGGTATTTTCGATGGCTTGAATGCCGGGTTTTTCGTCGCCCGTCGCCGGAGCCGGCAGCAGGATGCCGCCGCGCCCGTAAATCACCTGGCCTGCGGCCGTCGGTCCCATGCACAGCGCAATCCCAAAGCTGTGAGCCGCCAGGAATCGGCTCTTGCGCGCCGCAGCCGCCCTTATAGAATCGACAGCAGTGGCAAGCTCGTCCCCAACCCAACCGTCGCCTCGCGCGCGCTCCCTGTGGGCGCGCCTTCTGAGCGCGCTTCACCCCGCGCACGCGCACTCGGTCTTCTCCGCCACCGTGGTGCTGATGGCGTCAGCGTTTCTGTCGCGCATGATCGGCCTGGTGCGCCTCAAATACATCGTCTGGCTCATCGGCCGCGGGGCAGAGGCCGACGCCCTCAACGCCGCTTTTGTCCTGCCGGACATGATCTCGTATTTCCTGGTCGGCGGCGCGGCCTCCATCACCTTTGTCACCATTCTGACCCGCTATCGCGAGGAGGGCCGCGAGGCCGAAGGCGAGCGCTCGCTCTCCGTCATCCTCTCCACCATGTACCTGGCGTTGGGCGCGGCAATTCTGCTGGCCGAGCTCTTCGCGCCCTGGTACGTGCGCTGGTGGTTCGACGGCTTTGACCCGGCGAAAGCGGCATTGTGCACCATGCTCACGCGCATTCTGCTGCCCGCGCAGTTGTGCTTTTTCGCGGGCGGCGTCTTTGGCGCTGTTCTGATGGTGCGCAAGCAGTTCAGCATTCAGGCCCTGGCGCCGCTTATCTATGGCCTTGGCCCCATCGCGGGCGGCCTGCTTCTGGTCAGGCGCATCGGCGTTTCGTCGCTGGCGGTCGGATACGTGGCCGGCGCCGTCCTCGGTCCATTTTTGCTCAACTGGTTTTTTGCGCATCGCGGCGGCACGCACTACCGATTCATTCTCGATTGGCGCGACGCGGGGCTGCGCGAGTGGGTGCGCATGTCGTTGCCATTGATGGCCGGCGTTTCGCTGGTCACTGCCGACAACTGGATCATCGCCCACTTTGCTTCCGCCATTGGCGGCGCCGTGTCTCTGATGAGCTACGCCAAGCAACTGTTCTCAGCGCCGATGGCGATGCTGGCGCAGGCCGCCGGAGCGGCTTCGATGCCGTTTTTCGCCAGCCTGTGGACGCGCGAGCGCCGCTACGAGTTTGCCACCAGCGTCGCCGATTCGGTGTCGCGCGTGGCCTCGCTTGCCTTGCTGGCCGCCTCCGGCATGGTGGCTCTGGGCTGGCCCGCCATCGATCTCGTCTTTACCGGCGGACGATTCTCCGCCGCCGATGCGCGCCAGTGCAGTCTCTTCTTTGCCGTCTTCTCGGTCTCCATGTTTCTGTGGTCGGCGCAGGCCATCTACGCGCGCGCCTTTTACGCCGCGGGAAACACTTTTTTGCCCATGATCGCCAGCACCGTAGTCACAGCAGCTTCGCTGCCGATCTACGATGCGCTCTACCACTGGCGAGGCGCCACGGGACTGGCGCTTGCTTCCGACCTGGGCATCGCGCTGCAAACCCTTACCATCGCTGTGCTCTTGCACCGGCGGCGCATGGTTTCGCTCGCCAGCCTTGATTTTGCCGAGATGGGCCGCTGCCTGCTGGCCGGTCTCGCCGGAGGCGGCGTCGCGGGCCTGATCGCATGGAGACTCCCGGCTTTCGCGCGCCGTCTGCCGGCTGTGGCGGCGCTTCGCCATGCGCGCTATTGGACGGATGCGGCCATCCTTCTCGTCGGTGTCGCCGGATGGACTCTTGCTGCAAAGTGGACGCTCGAAAAATCCGGCTCAGCCTTGCCGCGCGTCGCCATGAGCCGGCTGGGGCTCGGTTAAGAGCCGCTCCACGTTTACTTTTCGCGGCGCGCGCTTGGAATCTCGCCCATTCCGCGGAGAAGCGGCGGGATCGAGAGGCCCTGCACAAAGATCGAGAAGGCAACTACCGCAAAGCTGACGCCGATCACATTTTCACGCAAGGGAAGATCGGCGGGGAGACTGAGCGCGAGCGCCAAGGCCAGCGCGCCGCGCAATCCGCCCCAGAACAAGATGTGCTGATGCTTTGCATCGACGCGAAGCGCAGAGCGCGCGAAGAGCAGGCAGCAGGGATAAATGGAGGCTGCGCGGCCCAGCGTCACGAGCGCGACGGCTGCGACAGCGGGCAGCCATACGGCGAGGAGATTCTGGCTGGCTTCGTGCATCCCGATCAGCAGGAAGATAAAAGAGTTTGCGATAAAGGCGGCGTACTCCCAAAAGGTCTGAATGGCTCTCCTGCCGCGGAGCGAGATCGTATTGGTCCACGGAGAGTTGCGTATGAAGATCCCCGCCGAGATCGTGGCTAGAACGCCGGAAAAGCCAAAAGAATCAGCGAGCAGAAAAGACCCGTAGGCGGCAATAGTCGTCATGGCAGTTTCCACCAGGTGGTCCGTGGTCCGGCCGGCAAGCAACAGCGCAAGACCGGCGACGCATCCGCCACAAAGGATGCCGCCGCCAACGGTTGCCAGAAGGCGAACAGCGATCTGCGCTGCGCCGAACTGCCGTCCGGAGGCGATGGCGACCACGACGCCGAACGCGACCGCAGCCGTGCCGTCATTGAGAAGACTCTCCGATTCAATGAGTAAGCGCAAGCGGCCGCGGATTCCAGCTTCTTTGAAGGTGGCGATGACCGACACCGGGTCAGTAGCGGCGATGAGGGCGCCGAAAACGAGCGCGGCTCCCCCGAGAAGCCAGGGGAGCCAGGGCTGCTGCCGCTGGCGGAGGTTGACCGCGTGGCGTACCGTCCCTCCTGCGAGGAGAAGGCAGAAGAGAACCAACCAGTTGTCCCTGCCCAGGAAGGCGAATGGGAAGTGGTTGCTGATCATCGTAAAGAGCACGGGGAAGGCGAGGTAGTTGTTGTGGAGTGAGCGGAGATGCGTGCGCTCCACCTGCGCGGGATCGAGGCGCTCTCCCCGCTGAGCGGCGTGGAGAAAGCGCCGCTGGGCGGGGATGATCACGAAGAGCACATTCCCCACCATGATGGTTCCGAGCACCGCCCCGGTCTGCACAAAGGCACCCCGTCCGCTGTAGAGGTGCGTGAGCGTGAACGCGAGAGCCGCGAGGAGCAGGCAGGAGAAGAGGGCGAAGAGCCGCGGGCGCTGGAGGAGGGGAGTGGCGGCGAGCCCGGCATAGGCGAGCCAGCCCGCCGCCAGGATCGCCAGGCTGCAGAGGACGGCCATTCCGGGAGAGAGGGGGGCGATCTGCGGATCGATCAAGGTCGCTTCCGGATGGGCGTAGAAGAGGAGGATGAGGAGCGCGAAGCCGGTCATCCAGGTGAGATAGGCATCCCAGCGGAACCAGTGGAGAAGGGCCGGGAGGGGAAGGGGTGCGGTGCGGTATTTCTCGAGCCGGTAGACGCCTCCCCCATGCACGGTCCAGAGACGGCCGGCGAGGGCACTCTCCCCAGGAAAGCGTTCCAGGCTGTTCTCGACGAAGATGAAGTAGAAGGAAGCCCCGATCCAGGCGATTCCGTAGATGAGGTGGGCCCAGCGGAGCAGCAGGGGAAGCCAAAGGGAAAGCAGCGAGGTGCCGAAGCCCGGCAGGGAGCAGAGAGCAAAGAGGGCGGGCAGGAGGGCTCCGGCGATCCCGATCCCGAGGAGGAGAGAAGTCCCGAGGGAGGATCTCCTTCCGGATCGTAAAGGGGTGTGCGGCTCCATCCGTTCGGCTTAGTAGTGGATCTTATTCTTCGATTGATTCCAGAGAGCAAAGGCCTGCCGGCAGGCGGGCAGATCGATGCGCTCGACCAGAAGGCGCCGCTCTTCCGGAGGAAGCTGCACCTCCTTCCAAAGGGCAACGTCGAGGAAGCCGGCTTCCGCGGCCAGGGAGGAGGGGGCGCCGCAAACGATCCTCTCGATCCGGGCCCAGTAGGCGGCTGCCAGGCACATGGGGCAGGGATCGCAGTTGACGTAGAGAACGCATCCTCCGAGATCAAACCGGCCGATCGTCTGGGCGGCCTCCCGAATCGCTTCGATCTCGGCGTGGGCCGTTGGATCGGGACGGGCGGTTACCCGGTTGACTCCCCGTCCAACGATGGCGCTCTCACGCACGACGACCGCCCCAAAGGGCCCCCCCTCGTTCCGGAGCACGTTTTCGGTGGCCAGCCTGGCCGCCTCTTCGAGAAATCGGATCTCCGAAGCGCTCCCCCGGGCTCGGCCTCCCCCCGAAGGATCGGACGGTGAAGGATTCATGGATCGGGAAGCCCTTCACTTTCCGCTACGTCCGGGGTGGGGGAGGAGAGGAGGGAGAGGAGCTGTGCTGCGGTTGCAATCGCAATCGCGGCCGGGCTCTTGTCCCCGATCCCCGGGAGGCCGATCGGCGTGGTGATGCGGCTCCAGGCATCCTCCCCGAAGCCCGCCTCTCGAATCCTCTTCCGGAAATGGGCACGCTTGGCCTCGCTGCCGATCAGACCAATGTAGCCGAGATCGGTACGGGCCAGGGCCGCTTCGAGGATCGCGAGATCTTCGGCATGGTCGTGGGTGAGGATCACGACGCAGGCTCCCGCAGAGAGGGAAGAGATCCATTTTTCCGGAATCAACCCGGGACAGCAGTGGACGTTCGCAGCACTGTCGAGAGCGGGGAGACGGCTCGGGTGAAGCATCTCCGGTCGGGAATCGACGAGGAAGAGGTCGAGCGGCAGGAGCGAGAGCACCTGCGCGAGCGCCCGCCCCACATGCCCCATCCCGAAGATCGCAACCTGGGGCGCTTCCCGGGTCACTGGCTCGAGGAAGAGGGAGACTTCGCCGCCGCAGCACTGGGCACCCCACTCTCCCTTCTCGCCTGCCAGCCGCACCGTGATCGAGCGCGGGCTCCTCTCTCGGCGCTCCAGCATCTGCCGCGCCTCGGTAATGGCGCTCTGCTCGAGATTCCCTCCGCCGACGGTTCCGAAGCTCCCTTCGTCCGTCACGAGCATTTTGGCCCCGATGGCTTGCGGCGCATGGCCGCGCACTCCCGTGATCGTGACGATCGCGACCGGGGCATGCGTGCGCAGCAGCTCGCGAAGCTTGTCGATCCAGGGTGTGGTCATGACTGGGACGCTGCTCCCAAGCAGAGCTGCGGGGTCAGTGGATTCGCCCCTCCCGCTTTCTTGCCGGCCTGGCTCCTTCGGCGTGCCGCCTCGATCGCCCAATAGACGCGCTCTGGCGTGGCGGGAAGTCCGAGATCGACCGGGCCGGAACCGAAGGCGGCGATTCCCGCCTTGAGGGCTTCCCGCACCGAGAGAGCGAGAAGGAGCGGGGGTTCGCCAACCGCCTTGGATCCGCCGATGGCTGGGCTTTCGGCACCGCGCGAAAAAAAACGGACCTCGAAGCGTGGAGGCAGCTCGCTCCACGAGGGAAGCTTGTAGGTCGAGGCACCCGCCGTTCGGAGCTTTCCTTCGCGATCCCAGAGGAGTTCTTCGCAGGTCACCCAGCCGAGACCCTGGAAGAAGGCTCCTTCCACCTGTCCCCGATCGATCAAGGGGTTGATCGAGTGCCCTACGTCGTGGAGGATTTCCACCGAAAGAATCCGATACTCCCCGGTAAAGCCGTCGATCTCGACCTCCGAGACGGCGGCTCCAATCGCAAAATAGGCAAAAGGAGTCCCTTGTCCGGTTTCCGGATCGAAGGAGAGCCCCGGGGTCCGGTAGAACCCTTGGGCAAAGAGGGGGATCGATTGGAGGTAGGCCTCTTCGACGAGCTGGGTAAAGGAAAGAGAACGGGTGGGCTCATATTCGCAAAAGACCCGCCCATCCTGGAAGCAGACGAGGAGGGCCGGGCAATCGAGCCGCTTCGCCGCCAGCGGGCGGAGGCGATCGAGAAGCTGGCGGCAGGCTTCGGCGACGGCCGGGCCGCTCAGGTCGCAGCCGCTCGATGCCGCCGTCGGGGACAATCGTGTGGCGGCTATCGGTCAGCACGTTCGTCT
>JABEBX010016703.1_pt1 | contig 32289 bp, 30 predicted proteins | sample 7245971 | NCBI WGS metagenome assembly JABEBX01 (sample SAMN14506365, study PRJNA622280) | hot springs metagenome | biome: hot spring [ENVO:00000051]|acidic hot spring [ENVO:00002120]; feature: spring [ENVO:00000027]|sediment [ENVO:00002007]; material: sediment environment [ENVO:01001048]... | reverse complement strand
CGCAGCGAGGAGAGATCCCGACGGAGCGCATGTCGGACCGAGGTAAAGTTGAATTAGGATATAAGAAGGAGGTAAAGATGCTTTACAGAAAATTTGGTCAGAAAGACATTAAAGTTTCAGAACTTGGTTTTGGGTGCATGAGATTGCCGATACTGGATGATGATTATGGAAAGATAAACGAGCAAGAAGCCGTAAAGATGATAAGGTACGCGATAGACAACGGTGTTAATTACGTCGACACGGCTTATCCTTACCACAAGGGAATGAGCGAGATATTTGTTGGAAAGGCTTTGAAAAACGGGTACAGAGAAAAGGTTTATCTTGCCACAAAATCGCCCGTTTGGCTTATGAATGAAAGAAAAGACTTCGATAAATACTTAGATGAGCAACTTAAAAAACTCCAAACGGATCACATAGACATGTACTTACTCCATGCACTTGGAAAAGAGAGATGGCCAAAGATAAAATCTCTTGATGTCTTTGATTTTGTCGAAAAAGCCAAAGCGGATGGTAGAATAAGGAACATAGGTTTTTCATTTCACGATGAGTTTAAAGTTTTCAAAGATATCGTAGACTCTTACAACTGGGATTTTTGCCAGATTCAACTCAATTACCTGGATGAACATTTTCAGGCTGGCGTGGGAGGATTGAAGTACGCCTCGAAAAAAGGCATGGCCGTCATCGTTATGGAGCCCATAAAGGGTGGCAAATTGGCGGGGAAACTGCCACATGAGGCCGTTGAAATTTTCAAAGATGCAAATTCCACGAGGACTCCTGCCGAATGGGCGTTGAGATGGGTATGGAATCAGCCAGAAGTGTCGCTTCTGCTTAGCGGCATGAGTGCCATGGATCAGGTTGTTGAAAATGTCAGAGTGGCAAATGTTGAACCAAATTCACTCACATCCGAAGAAGTTTCAACTATAAAAGAGGTGAAGCATGTCTTTGAGCAAAGGCTAAAGGTCGATTGCACATCGTGCAACTACTGCATGCCATGCCCTAATGGCGTTCACATTCCAGATGTATTTAGACTTTACAACGACGCATCTCTTTTTGATGAATTAGACAATTCAAGACGTGAATACAAGAATTTCATATCGGGCCATTTTGATGCGTCTCAATGTATAGAATGCGGCGATTGCGAGAAAGTATGCCCACAGCATCTTCCGATAAGAAAACTTTTAAAAGAGGCAGATGCAGCCTTAAGAGAATAACTTCATGAGAATCCTAATTGTTGATGGTTACGTTGATGAACCTGCACATTTTGGTGTGCCACCTTACATTTCTGCTTATTCAAGGTACATAGCCGGTCTTGCTAAGATCGCCGGCTATGATTTTTTTTACGACACGATAGAAGGTGTAAGGCATCATGGATTGAAAGAGGCAAACATACTGATTGTAATAGGCGGTGTTACCGTGCCGGGAAATTACGTCGGTGGCACGCCTATGACAGTTGAAGAAGGTAAAGATATATCCAAAAGATTTATCGGAGATAAAAAGATAATTATAGGTTCAATGGCGCAATACGAAGTTGATAGATCTGGTGGAGTTGTGGCAAATTTGAAAAAATTCGAGGGATACGATTTTGCACTTTGGAACGATTATGAAAGAAAACTCTACGAGATCCTTACAGGGAAGAAATGGGACAAAGATAGATATTCGCTTATCAAAACCATCTCAGTTGAGGGTGCGTCAATTGTCAATCAACATCCAAATTTTCCTGATTTGATGTGTGAAATAGAACTTGGAATGGGTTGCGAGAAAGAGATCAAATGTTCATTCTGCACAGAACCGTTGTGGGGCAAAGCAATTTCAAGACCTGTTGATGATGTAATAGAAGAGATCGATGCACTTTACAGTTTCGGATGCAGGCATTTCAGACTCGGAAGAATTTCAAATGTATTTGCTTACATGGGAGATAAAAGACCGGACCCCGAAGCGATAGAGGCGCTTTACACCGGCATAAGATCCGTTGCACCCAATTTGATGACCCTTCACACCGATAATGCCAATCCAGGATACATATATTCTCACATGAAAGCATCGGAAAAAATAGCCAGCATTATATCTTCTTACAACACGCCTGGAGACATTTTATCCATGGGGATAGAGTCTTTTGATCCGAAGGTTATAACCATGAATAATTTGAAAATCGGCAAAGAACAGATCTTCGATGTTTTAAAAATGATAAATGAAGTTGGCGGAAATCGCGTTGAGGGAATTCCAAAGTTGCTGCCTGGCATAAACCTTTTATATGGCCTTTTGGGAGAAACGAAGGAAACGTACAAGATAAATTTCGATACTTTGATGAAAATTTTGGATGCCAATTTGATGGTCAGACGTGTTAATATAAGAAAGGTTATGGTCTTTCCACAAACGCCACTTTTTGAGAAGTTGAATGGAAAGGTTCCAAAAACGGACGAATTCATGTATAAACATCACAAATTCATCGTAAGAAAGGAATTCGATCACGAAATGTTGAAAAGGGTTTTTCCACAAGGAAGTATTTTCAGGGATGTCATAGTTGAGTACCGCGATGGAAAGGTGTCTTTTGGGAGAAAAATGGGAACTTATGCCATGCTTCTTGGCATACCCAAAATTTTAGACATCGGATCTCATATGGATTGCATCGTCGTTGATCATGGGCAAAGATCTCTCACGGCGCTTCCAGTTCCTTTAAAAATAAACGTTGAAGGATATGACGTGTTAAGATGGATACCAGGCATCGGAGATAGTTCATCGATGGTGATATTGAAAAGGCCATTTAGTTCAATGCAAGAATTTGTGCAAAAGACAAATTTGAGATTTCCAGATTGGATGAGTGGGATGGTGAGTTTTGAAAGATAAAAAAGTGGTGATCCTTGGGGCGACAGGGACGATAGGACGCATGTCAGTTGATGTTTTGACCAAACTTGATCAATTCGAAGTTGTTGGCCTTGCGGCTGCCAAAAATGTCAAGACTTTGATTGAAATTAGATCCAAATTTCCGCTTGCCAAGACGGCACTAACTGATATTTCGTCTAAAGACGTCGACTTTTACGGTCAAGATGCCGTTGAGCGTTTACTTTCATCGACAGAGCCTGATATCGTAATTGTAGGCGTTTCTGGCTTTGTTGGTTTAAAATACGCCCTGTTATCATCGCAATATTCAAAAAGACTTTGCCTTGCAAACAAAGAATCTATAGTCACTGGAGGAAAATTTTTCATCGATGCTGTCAAATCAAATGGTTGCGAGATAATTCCAGTTGATAGCGAGCATAATGCCATATTTCAGTTGATCGAATCAGAAAAATCTGAGATATCCTTTATGTATCTGACGGCATCTGGCGGGGCCGTAAGGGATATTCCCGTAGATGAACTAAAAAATGTAACGCCAGATAAGGTCTTAAAACACCCTGTGTGGAACATGGGTGCTCGTATAACGATAGATTCGTCCACGATGTTTAACAAAGGTCTTGAAGTTATGGAAGCCCATTTTCTCTTCAACATGGAGCCAGAAAAAATTCGTGTTTTGGTGCATCCTCAAGGGAAAATTCACGGCATGATTTATTTGAAAAACAAAACGGTAAAGGCTTTGATGTCAAATGCCGACATGCGCATTCCCATAACTTATGCGCTTTGCTATCCTGAAAGCAGGGGACTTTTTGAAGAATTCGATCCCGCTGGTAATTTTAGCCTTTTCGATCCAGATCCTAAAAAGTATCCAGCACTTGATCTTGCTTATGAATGCCTAAAATTGGGAGATGGATCAAGAATAGCGTACAATGCAGCCGATGAAGTAGCCTCATAGGAATAGTGCTTGTTCACGAATTTGGACATTTCATCTTCGCCAAACTTTTTAAAGTTTACGTGCTTGAGTTTGCTTTTGGCTTTGGCCCAAAGATTTTTTCTTTCAAAGGAAAGGAAACGGAATATAGGTTTAACGCCATACCTCTCGGAGGTTATGTGAGAATGGCAGGGGAAGATCCGGGCGTTGAAAAGATCGATGGCGTACCAAAGGAGAGAATGCTTTATTCAAACGCAGCGTGGAAACGTTTGATAATAGTTGCGGCAGGCCCTATTTTCAGCATTTTAGCGGCCTACGTTTTGATGATCTTTGTTTCTGTCATCTGGGGCTTTCCACAAGCGCTCGTTGATTGGGTCGTGCCAGATTCTCCCGCAGCCGTTGCTGGTTTGCAACCTGGAGACAGGATAATCTCCGTCAACGGCAACGTCATACTCAATCCAAATGAGACTGTGACATTCATAAGCGGTCAAAAAGAGGTTCATGTCGTCTACATCAGGAACGATCAGAAGTATAAAGTCTCTATGGCACTCCAGGAATTAGGCCCTCAATATTTCATGGTGCTTAGCGGGAACGTCGCGACAAATACAACTTTGAAAAAAGTCGGCACGATTCCATTCAATCCTCAGAATCAAATTATCAACGGTTCACTTCTTACCTTCTCAAATGGTGCAACCGCCATAGTTGTTAACTATCAATCGATACCAAAATCAAAACTTGTTGGACTCTACATGCAATCAATGTCAAGTAAAATAGCCGCTGTAAATCAATTGACGGGATTGAAACCTGGAGACACGATCTTGTCGATAGACGGTATAAAAGCGAATGGCTCCTTAGGCCTTCAAAATGCCATAGAAATTGGTGAATACGCAACTGGCACAGGGAATTTCGCAATTATCGACGGTGACAAGGTAATCAACGTTTATAAATATGAAACACCTTTGAATGGAGTTAAAATTCTTTACGAAAGAGACGGTAAGATCGAATCTACGACTTTGACACACAATGAATTCAATACTTTTATAAATTCTCTTGAACTTTTCCCATCTTACAGTAACTGGTATCCTGGACCCATTGACGCGATAGGATATGGAGTCGTTTACACAAATAGAATTTTCACAAGCATGATAACATTCCTTGGAGGACTTTTCACCGTCAAAAATCCTCTCAACCAGTTTACAGGTCCAGTTGGACTTGTCAAAATCGTTGGGCAGGCATCTGCACAAGGGCTTCAAACCATACTCACGCTCATTGCGTTGATAACTTTAAACCTTGGTATAATAAATTTAATACCATTCCCTGCTCTCGATGGAAGCCATATCGTCTTTGCACTTATAGAAATTATAACGAGGAAAAGAGTCAATCCCCAGATCATCGGTTATCTTAGCATGATAGGTTTCATCATACTTATGGGATTTTTCTTTTACATAACATATTTGGATCTTGTGAGATTCTATTAAAGTTAGAATAGGGAATAGAGATTGGTAAAACAGCATATGGCATATGACGAATAGTGATTAGAGGTTAGAGATTAGGGATTAGACATTAGAGATTAGTGAACGGTAGAATCTCGGCGCAGAGGACATGATGCCCGTGAGGAAGCCTTCGCAGCGAAGCGAGGACCAGACATCGAGGGGGTGCCTGCCGAAGCGCATGATTGCCATATAACAAAAGAATTCAAAATTGTGTCATAAATGTTATAATTTTTTACTTCACAGAGGGGAGGAAGGATTTTGCTCGATATTAAAGAATATCTTAAACCAAGTACCATTCAATCTGCTTACGAGATGGGCCAAATGCCCGGCGCTCTTTACGTAAGCGGAGGTCTTATGGTCGCTCAACTGAAAGTTTCAAGTGTTGAGAGACTTGTTGATTTAAAAAGTGTTGGGCTAAATCACATCGAAGATCATGGCAATCTTTTCAAAATCGGTGCCAACGTTAAAATAGCCGATCTTATTTCAAATCCATATCTTGCAAGTTTGAACGGCAATTTGCTCAAGAATTCAATTAAAGAAATAGGAAGTACCCAAATAAGAAACATGGCAACTTTAGGCGGCTCAATAGCCTTTAAACTTGGATGGTCTGATATCATAACGATTTTCATGGTCTTAGACTCCAACGTTGAGATCTACGATGGGAAATTTTCCAAGATCTCTCTTCAGGAATACGTGACGAAAAGTTTAAGAGGCGCCATAGTCACAGAAGTGGAAGTGCCAAAATCAGATGGGATTGCCGTTTTTGAAAAATTTGCAAAATCCAATTTCGATATAGCAACGCTTAATTTGGGGCTTAAGATCGTTTTAGACGGACAAATAATCAAAGATGCAAGCGTTATCGTCGGTTCAAGGCCTATGGTTTCCCAAAGGATAAAAGCAGTCGAAGAATTCTTGGTCGGAAAGAACTTAAAAAGTGCTTCCAAAGATGCGTGCGATCTGATGGAGAAGGTTATTCAAGTCGGATCGGACATAAGGGCAAGTGCGGAATACAGAAAAGCGCTTTCAAGATCCTTGCTTGACAGAGCCTTGAGGAGGATTAAACCATGAAGGTGAATTTGAAAATTAACGATAAAGTTCAATCCGTAGAAATAGAGCCGGGAGAAATGCTTTTAGAAACGCTTAGGAAGATCGGTTATAAGGGTGTAAAGCATGGATGCTCTACCGCAAGTTGCGGAGCCTGTACCGTTCAGATCGATGGTAGACCCGTTTTATCCTGCACAACCTTTACCGCTGCTGTTGATGGACATGATGTGAGGACGATAGAAGGATTTTCCGATGAAAAATCTCTTTCAGATATCCAAAAGGCAATTTTGGAAGAAGGAGGATCGCAATGCGGTTTTTGCATACCAGGCCTCATCATCACATCTGAAGCACTTTTAAGGGAAAATCCAGATCCAACAGAGCAAGAGGTTATAGATTACCTTAAAGGAAATTTATGCAGATGCACAGGTTACGAAAGCCAGACCCGTGCGATTATCAAAGCCGCAAAGGAGAGGCGATCGAAATGAAAACGCTTGCCCAAGAGAAATTGAACGTTGTAAATACCCCCGTCGAAAAGGTGGATGGTAAAGCTCTTGTGAGAGGCAAACCAGTTTTCACAGACGATTTTGATATCCCTAATACTTTAACGGTGAAAATTCTCAGAAGCCCGCATGCTCATGCCATCATAAAATCAATAGACACATCTGCTGCCATGATAGAAGGTGTTGCGTGCATTCTTACCTATAAAGACGTACCGCGTGTCATATACACACGTGCAGGACAAGGATATCCAGAACCTTCTCCTTACGATACCTTTGTGCTTGACAGAAAGGTCAGGTATGTGGGCGATGGAGTTGCGATAGTAGCGGCTGAAAATGAAGTGATTGCCGAAAGAGCCATGAAATTGATAAAAGTTGAATATGAAGTGCTTCCGGCAATTCTTGATTATGAACATGCTATTGATGAGGGTGCACCGATAATTCACGATGAACCAGAACTATCTGGTGCATACGATCCAAAACACAACATAGCGGCGCATTACGAAATGGAAATAGGAAATGTTGAAGAAGAATTGAAAAAATGCGATTACGTTGTTGATGAAGTTTATTACACCCCAAATCAGTCCCATGCCATGATGGAACCCCACGGGGCTGTTTCTTACTTCGATCCCAATGGAAGATTGACCGTGATAACATCAACTCAGGTACCATTTCATGCAAGAAGAATAATCAAACATATCTTTGGTGTCAATTGTCGTGTCATAAAGCCCCGTATAGGTGGAGGTTTCGGAGGAAAACAGACCCTTCACGTTGAACCATACGTTGTTGCAGTTACCTTAAAAACCGGAAGGCCTGCAAAATGTATATACTCAAGAGAAGAAACGATGACAGCGTCTAACACCCGCCATGCGATGAGATTCAGGGCAAGGGCCGGTGCCATGAAAGATGGAACACTCAAGGCACTTGAACTGTGGGGACTTTCAAACACAGGTGCTTATGGAGAGCATGCACTTACGGTCTTCATGGTTGGAGGATCAAAGACTCTTCCACTTTACAATAAAGTCAAAGCCGTTAAATTTGGAGGAGATGTTGTTTACTCAAACACGGAACCAGCAGGGGCATTCAGAGGATATGGTGCTCCGCAAGGCATGTTTCCACTTGACTCGATTCTTGACGATCTTGCGCATAAAATTGGCATCGATCCGCTTGAGTTCAAATTGAAAAATTCGATTCGCGAAGGTGAAACATCGCCCATCTTCAGGATAATGGGAGAAGGGCGTGAAGGTGTAGACCAGATCATAAACAGTTGCAAGATTGAAGAATGTGCAATCGATGGAGCCAAAGAATTTGGATGGTATGAAAAAAGAAAGACTCCAAGAATAGATCGCGAAAGACAGATCGCTCATGGTTACGGTGTTGCCTTTGCCATGCAAGGATCATCTATTCCATTAATAGATATGGGCGGGGCCACGATAAAGATGAACGATGATGGTACCTTCAATTTACTTGTCGGTGCGACCGATCTGGGCACCGGAAGTGATACTATTCTTGCTCAAATAGCGGCTGAAGTGCTCCATACAAAGGTTGACAAGGTAATCGTTTATTCTTCAGATACAGATATGACCCCATTTGATAAAGGTGCTTATGCGTCCTCTACAACTTACGTTTCTGGAAATGCCGTGAAAATCGCGGCTGAAAAGATGAAAGCGGAAATTCTAAAAGCCGCATCAGAGATCATGAATAAGCCTATTTACGCTTTGGAACTCGATGAAGACAGAGTTGTTTCTGATAACGGAGACACTTTGAGTTTTAGCGATCTACAAACAAAACTCTTTTACACCTTTAATCAACGTCAACTCGAAGTCACTGAATCTTTTGTCAGTGAAGTTGCTCCACCACCATATCTTGTTTCATTTGCAGAAGTGGAGATTGATCTGGAAACGGGAAAAGTAAAAGTTGTCGACTTTTTGAATTACATCGATTGTGGCGTTCCCATAAATCCAGTGCTTGCCAGAGGTCAAGTTGAAGGGGCGTCGGCACAAGGCATAGGTATGGCTCTTTTTGAAGATCACATCATGGATAAAAATGGGAGACTCGTCACAAATGACTTTTTCACTTACAAAATACCCGCAAGGGGCGACATCGGGAGAATCCAGGTAAGATTTGCCAAAAGTTATGAACCAACGGGACCATTCGGAGCAAAAAGCGTTTCAGAAATAGGCCTTGATACGCCGGGACCAGTCATATCAAATGCAATTTTTGATGCCGTTGGAATTAGAATGAAGAAATTACCCATAAGATCTGAAGATCTCTTCTTCGAGATCAAAAAGAAAGGTTTATGAGCGAACCTTTATTTCCAAGAATTGTATCGATAGCGGATTTTTTTGATACAACTCAAATTTTGCAGCAAAGATGAAAAAGTATCCATTTTTCCTTTTTTTCTTATCGGCAATCTTTGGAGCGTTTCTTTCAAAGACGGATATCTGGTGGATAGGGCCTCTTTTGTCGTTGGGCGCAGTGGGCCTTATCTTTGCCAAAAGAGACATTTTGATCTCGCTAACGATCTTCTTTGCGGGTCTCTCTTTTATGCTTTCACCTATGGCTTTGCCCGATGGAACCTCCTTCATAACTGGGAGAGTGAGCCAGGTTAGCGGTAGCGCCGTAGGCTTGTCAGACATAAAATTTCACACCTCTTATGGATGGATAAGAGGAGGCTCGGCGTACGTTTTAATTTCAAGGAACAATTATTCCACAGGAAATCCCGAGATATCCGATCTTTTCATGGGAAGGGTTGAAAAGGCAAACGGTAAAATCTCTGCAATTGATGCTTTCTGGACAGAATGGCCAGGCTCTTTTTTTGACAGCATAATGAGGTGGGGCGCAAAAGTTTCGAATTTCATCTACGCCCATTTCAAAAAATACGTTATAAGCGGTGCCGATACTCTTGCTTCTGTTTTTCTTGGAAGAAGAGACGTGCCTTACGATCTCAAATTGATGTACAACGAAAGCGGCTACGCACAGATATTTGCGGTATCAGGTGCCAACGTCTGGATAATAGCCACCATTTCTTTAATCTTCCTTTCAGAACTCGTTCCCATGAATTACGTTAAGTATCCGATCGTTTTGGCAATCATCGTGTCTTACGGTGTTATAACTGGATTTTCGATACCTACATTCCGGGCTGTTTTTACTTTTGGAATTTACACGGTCTTCAAATTACTCGATAGAAAACAAAACCTGCTCAATATTTTGGGACTTGTCGGTCTTTATGAAGTGCTTTTTGACGGTTCAGTGATCTTCGATCCTTCCTTTCAACTTTCTTACTCGGCGGTAGTTGGAATGATAACGCTTATGCCAATACTTCCGGAATTCAAACCGAGATACGTTTCTCAAGCCATAAATGCAACGATAGCGGCAAATATAGGCATAATTCCTTTTTTGATTCTTGATTTTGGAAGAATATACGTCGCGTCTCTTCCATTCAATGCTCTAATAGTCCCTGTGCTTATGACCATACTCATGGAAGGTGGCTTAATCTTTTCTCTTTTTGCCGTTTTAGAAGTCTCTTTTCTCGAAGTGATAGTGGGAGCAGGAATTTCACCCTTTGTGAAGGCCTTGGACTGGCTTGCTTATTTTACAAGAACACTACCACTTTCGACGGTAGAAATACCATCAAAAGTGATAGTGTTTTGGATTACTTTTTCACTACTTTTAGCGTTGATTTTTCTTTCTTTGCTGCATCAGCAAGGCAATCTGGACAAATACCGTAAATCTTCAGTTGGTGATCTTTTACCTTGAATCCTGTTCTTTCTTCTATTATTTTTTCAAGATCATCAAGCAGATCCTCATCCAACTCGTAAACCTTTCCACAAACGGTGCATATGAGATGATGGTGTTGATGACCAGACTCTTCCTTCAATTCGTATCTTTCAAATCCATCATCAAGATCTATCCTTGATAGAAGTTTCATTTCAACAAGCATTTGAACTGTTCTATAAATTGTAGCCTTACTTATATTTGAATGTGAATTTTTTCGAGAAACGAGCCTGTAAAGTTCATCCGGTGTGAAATGTTCTCCTTTGTGTTCGACAAAAAAAGAAAAAACACTTTCTCTTTGAGAAGTTATAGTTCTTCGTAAACTACATCGCGCCTTTTTTCATACTCTTCGGCCATCTCTTTGAAATACGAATCAGGCAAATCAAAAAGTCCTATCGCACCGTATTGAGAGATATGGTTAGCCGCAAGTCGGGCCATTGCCATCTTCATTACGGCATCCATTATGTTTTTGTTTTTTGATGCTATGGCACCAATCCTTGCACCGCATATGTTAAATCTTTTGGATAAACTGTCTGCAACTATGATCCTTTCATGATGGCCAAAATCCATCATGGAGTGCGCTTTTAAACCATCAAAGGTTATTTCTCTGTAAACCTCGTCTGTAATTATGTAAAGGTCATTGCGCACGGCAAAATCCATTATCGATTGAAGTTCTTCCTCTGTGTAAACAACGCCATTTGGATTACCAGGATTTGGAAAGAGAATTGCCCTAGTTCTTGGAGTAAGTACTCTTTCAAATTCCTTGATTGGAGGCATTCTGTAACCATTTTCTGCCACCGATGTAACAGGTACAACGTTGACTCCGAGAAATTTTGCAAAAGCAGCGTAATTGGCATAAAACGGTTCTATCATGATGACATCATCACTGGGATCGGCAACAGCGGCTATGGCAAAGCTTACGGCCTCACTGCCTCCTTCTGTTATGATTATTTCTTTTGCTTCAAATGGAATAGACCATTTTTTGTAATACTGAGAAAATTTTTCTCTAAGTTCTATAAGTCCTGCCGAATTTGTGTAATCGTCAGTACCCGAGAACTTTCTTATCCTATCAAAGTAGATCTGCGGCGTTTTCAAATCTGGTTGACCTATGTTTAGATGATAAATCTTTACCCCTCTCTTTTCAGTTTCATCGGCGTAAGGTACAAGTTTTCTTATGGGTGAAGCCGGTAATTCACTTGCTCTTCTTGATAAACCGTTATATCTTTCCATCTGAGTGACACCTCCACATTTATGAACCAGAACCAACCATTATTTCCATTTGCACTTTCTTCAAAACTATTTTGTTATCGGCCGTGTTCATAACGAGTTCATCTGCGTAAGCCTTTTCTTTCGTCGAACTGTTGTAAAGATAAACGTTACCTGTTATATCTAAGTAATTTTTTGAAGAATCGTAAGAAAATTGTTTTCCTTGAATGTAGATATCCTTTTTCGTTATGATCGTTGGACTGCCCTGACCGGTGTAAAAATTTGTCTTCGTGTTGAATTGAAGTGTTGAAGATTGAATTGATATTTGACCGCCACTTGCATTTATGGTCATCGATGCCATTCCAGAAAGTGTTCCAACATTCGTGTTAAGATTATAAATCATTGATCTTGCCGTTGCTGTGGCATTTCCAGTGTATATAAAAACACCACCCGTAGCCTTAGCAGTTGTCCAGTTCACATTCCCGCTTAAGTCTTTCTGACCCATTATAGTTATCAAGGTTGCCCTTATTGTTGTGTTACCGATGATGACTTTACCATTTGTGATAGTCGTTTGCGTGCTGCCTATGCCATAATTAACTTCTCCTGCTATTATGTTGAGCGTATCTGTCAACGCTACCACCGATAAAACCAAGATTAGAAACAAAAAGACGAATAATTTTCTCATAATTGCCTCCCCAAGATATTTTACCACCAATTAAGTGAATATTTTATATACCAAATCTTTGCCATTCGCCATAGGCCATATGCTATACGCCATTTGCTGTTTCATCGGCTCCGGCATGTATCTAATAACTTCAATGCGATCCCACATCAAGTGTGGGATGACGGTAAACGAATAAGCGCTGCGGAGAGACCATCTCGTGGGCATCCTGCCCTCCGCCTACCACTCACTAATCTCTAATCCCTGCCTTTGCTATTCGCTATATGCCATAAGTCATGCGCTATTTTCACTAATTCCTAGTCCCTAATCTCTAACCTCTAACCCCTAACCCCTAATGTCTAATCCCTCTTCACTGATCACGCGTCACTTTTGGTTAATGCTTGACAAATAAAAAATTTTGATTTATAATTCAATAAATTTAATTTTTAGTTTAATAATTTTAAGGAGGTGATTAAAATATCTCTTGTGACAAGATGTCCAAACTGCGGTCACAAAATGGATGTTGTGGCCTTAAGATGCCCTGTTTGCGGAACGGGCGTAACTGGGCAATTTGTGCTAGACGAATTTTTCAAACTTTCAGAAGAACAGATGAGCTTGAAAAATTAAAAAATGGTGAAATAGACGTTTCATCTGCAATTTCAATGTTGAAGGGAGGAAAATATGAGGGAAACAAAAAAATTTGAATGGGATATATCCGCACAAAAACTGCTTGTACATTCAATTTCTGCAGATATAACAGTGGATCGAAACCTTGAAAAAAAGATATCAATGGAAGTAGAACTTTCCGGCTTCAAAAAGGAGATCGAAGAATATGAACCCAAGGTAAAAAACGCTGGAGACAAGTTTGAAGTAGATCTCTTCCCGCACACCGCTTTTTTCCCAGATGGGTTTTTCGCTTTCGGATTTTTGAAGTTTGGGATTCTTGAAGTTCAAAAAGTGTACTTGAAAATACCAGAAGGGCTTTCTTTTAGAATAGAAACAACGTCCGGTGATACGATTGTAAACGATCTTTCTTTCAACGAATTGAGACTTTCTTCTGTTTCTGGAGATTTCAAGGTGAATTCGAAGGAAATGAAAAGTCTCTTTGTCAAAACGGTATCTGGAGACATAGACATTGAAGATGGATCATCAAAACTCGAGGAGATGGAAGTTCAATCGGTATCTGGGGATATTAAAGTTGTCAATTTGTCCTTCGACCAATCGAGTGTTAAAAATACATCTGGAGATGTAATGCTCATGAACGTGAAACCCGAATTTAAATCCTTGGACGTTAAAACGATCTCCGGAGACTTTTCCATTTCATTTATTTCAAGGCCAAATGTGCACGTTGAGATTGAAACGGTAAGTGGAGATGTGAAGTCCGACGCTGAGATTTTAATAGGTAAATTTGCACATGGTACGTTTGATGTCGGAAAGCCGTTGTCAATTTTGAAATTCAAAAGTGTCTCTGGCGATGCGACTTTCAAATTCGGATCTGAGTCAATCACAGATGAAAATTACGCAAATAAGGGATCCCAAAAAGATGAAGATGAAAGACTGAAGATCTTCGAAGAGATATTAAAATCAAAGAGGGCAACAAAAGAAGAGATAAAAGAACTTATGATAACCTTAGGATACAAAGCAGAAGAGATAGCAGATTTTCTATCTAACAGGTAAAAACTCATGGATCAAAATGGGGCATTAGGGCAAAAATTCAAACTTTTCAACAAAGATTTTATCCTTTTGTGGGCAGGACAGATCGTCTCGTCTATCGGAAATTCTATTCAGTACATAGCCGTGATGTGGTGGATAATGAGTAATTTCTCAAATTCACAATCAGGCATTGTGATGGGATTGATGTTCACATTTAGCATCATTCCAATGGCTGTAATTGGGCCATTTGCTGGAGTTCTAAATGACAGAATGAGCAGAAAATCGATAGTAATTCTTTCAGATTTTCTAAGGGGTATACTGATCCTATGGATGGCATATCTTGCTTATACAAATACACTTACGGCCCTTTTGATATATCTTATTTCTGCTTTAATGGGTATAGGTGGTGCGTTTTTCAATCCCGCAATTCAATCGACTATACCGAATATCGTTCCAGACAAAGTTTTGACCCGTGCAAATAGCCTTTATCAAGGTGGAATGCAATTCACACAGATAATAGGACCTGCCTTGGGAGGACTTTTAGTTGGATTTTTTGGCCCATTTTTTGTCTTTATTTTAAATGGAGTTTCATTTATAATCTCTGCCGGTACAGAGATTTTCATTGATTTCAAGCAATCGATTGTAAACAAGGAAAATGCAAATTCATTTTTCGCTGATTTCAAGACGGGATTCAAATTCCTTTACGATCAAAAATTGTTATTTTGGTCAATGATAATCGTTTCAGTTTTGAATTTTGCTTTCTCTCCAATAGACATACTCATAGCAAAACAGATAAAAGAGATATACCATCTCGGTGCGCTTCAACTCGGCTACACCGTTAGTGCTTTTGCAGTTGGTATGATAATGGGATCGATATTACTTGCAATTTTGCCTGAAATAAAAGTAAAACATAATTTCATAATAATTGGTACGATATCAAGTGGAGTTTTGTACGCATGCTTTGGATTGATGCCTGATTTGTTAACATTTCTTGTGATCGCCCTTTTGATAGGTTTTGCACTTGCTTTTATAAATGTGCTCTTTCAGGTTATAATTCAAAGGATAGTGCCTGATGAAAAAAGAGGAAGAGTCTTCAGTGTAATGCTTACATTTGAGACGATGTTTCAGCCTATCTCTCTTTCAATCATAGGCTTTCTTTCTTCCAAACTTTCGAATATGCTTATCTTTGCTTTTCTTGGCAGTATGGTTGCGATTTTTTCAATTTTCTTCTATCTTGTACCGGGTGTAAAGGAGGTTTAGTATGAAAGCATTTGCAATTTTTCTCATTTTACTTGGATTCCTGGCTTTTTTAGGCATCTTTGGGGTGATGAATCTCACCTTTGGGTTCATGTTGGGCATATTTTTCGCAATTCTCTTTGGATTTGAAGGTATAAGAGAACTCATAGGAAGGCGACTGATAGGAATTGGCAGTTTGCTTTTTGGTGTATTTTTGCTTTTGAGAGCCTTTCGACTTTTTGGCATCAACGCATCATTCAGTCAACTTTTTTTGGGATTTGTCGCATCGTACCTCATAGGGATAGGATTGCAGATCTTCTTCGGCAAGAGATTTATTCGCATTAAAAAGGAGTGGTTTAATTGAACAGAGAGTCTCTTATGAAAGTCATCAAAATGCTTAAAGACGGTGTGATAAACAAAGAGGAAACCGCTGATCTCATAGAGGCTATAAGTACAGGTGAAAGCGGGGGTAAGAGCAAACAAAAAATCAGAAAATTTGTCATACGCGTAGTTCCAAAGACTCAAACGGGAGATAAAGTTGATCTTTCCATTCCAATTTCTCTTGCCAATGGATTCTTGAAAAAATTTGCAGCCGACAAAAATTTAGATCTGGATATCGACTCAGTTATGAAGGATGGAATTCATGTGGAAGATGAAAACGAGATTGTCGATATTCATCTTGAATGAGGTGATGTCTTGTTTATTTCAAGAGAATTCAAATTCGATGCTGCCCATAATCTTGTGAATTATCATGGGAAGTGCGAAAAACTTCATGGCCATACTTACAAGTTGAGAGTTACTTTGGAAGGTACACCAGATAGTGATGGAATGATATTGGATTTCAATGAATTGAAGGAAACTGTCAACGATCTTGTTATATCCAAATTCGACCATTCTTACATAAATGACACGATTTATCAGCCTTCCGCTGAAAACATCTCTTTGTGGATATGGAAAACATTGGAAGAACCTCTTCATGGATCCAATTATCACCTTTACGAGATAATTGTGTGGGAAACAGAAAATTCATTTGTAACGTGCCGAAACGCAAGCGATGGAAAAAAATTGTAATATACTAAATCTTTTTTAAATTCCGAATCTTACAGTGGAGAGCATGATGCCCCAGCGGCAGCCTTCGCAGCGCAGCGAGGGCTTTCTCACGGATATCCTGCCCTCCGCCATTACCACTCACTAATCCCTAATGTCTATTCGCCATATGCCATGTGTTATTTTTAAATACGTTTGGACGTAAAAGAGGCAAAAAGAAAAATCAAAAAGGCACAAAAGCAATTTTTCAGAGGTAAAAGAAGGATTTAATGCTAAAAGGGTAGATCTTGGTGGATTTGACGCATGAATTCTCACTCTTTGATAGCCGAAAAATTAAATGTTATCTGTGAGAATCTTTTTTTGCCATCACAACACCCACAATACCAAGACCTATGAGTACAATAAATGCTGCTATCGCGACGAAGTTCAAATTATTGCCTCCTTTTGAATTTAGACGAATGGTATTGAGGAAAAGTTTACAAAGGGCAAAACACAATTACCTTGTTTCAGGGTAATTTGTAATTTTTCTTATATCTTCATACAGTTTTTTCAGCCTTGAATACATTTCCCCGTAAACTTTGAATAACTTTTGGTAGAGTTCATGGTTGGAATCATTTGTAAGAAATGTTTGCGAATATTTAACCATTTCTTTTGTGGCAGCATCAAAATCTGTGTGCATTCCTATTCCGACACTTGCAACGATGGCAGCACCTAAACCAGCCGATTCGTTTATGGCACTTTTTTCAACAGGAAGGCCAAAAATATCTGAAAATATCTGACATATATCGTTACTTTTTGAGCCACCGCCAGATATAGTCAAAGATTTTATCTTTAGATTTCCGCGTTTTTCTATTTTAATGAGTCCTTCAAGCAAAGCGTAACCTATTCCTTCTATCATCGCTCTGTACATGTGTGCCCTCGTATGAACTTCTCCAAACCCTATAAAAGCACCTTTTGCCTCAGGCATCTTTAATCCGGGTCCCCAATAAGGTTGGGATATTAAGCCAAGAGAGCCTGCCGGAACTTTTGAAATCATTTCATCTAAAAGATTTTCTTCAAAAATGCCTAATTTTTCAGCATCAAGTCTTTCTTTAAACCCAAATTCATTTTTGAACCAAGTTATCATCCAAAATCCCCTGAAAATTGAAACTGACGGGTTATAGTAATTCGGAATTACCGATGGATAAGCAGGCATGAATCTGATTGGTTCAAAATATTTCTTAGACGTTATCTGTATTGAAGCCATAGTACCAAGGCTTATGTTGGCCTTATCGTTTTCAACGCACCCTGTCCCAACAGTTTCGCAACCCTTGTCTGATCCACAAGAGATAACAGGCGTTCCTTCAATCAAACCCGTTTGGGCCGCCGCCTGAGAGGTTATTTTGCCAATCACCGTTGCTGAATCAACAAGATCTGGTAATTTTTCCGGTTCAACGTAAAACAGCATGTAAGAAACGTTATCTTTCGAAGACCACTTTTTCTTTTTGTAGTCAAAAGGTATGTGGCCTATCTGAGAAGCAACGGAATCAACGAATTTTCCAGTTAATCTAAAATTGAAAAAACCTGATACCTGCAAAAACTTGTCCGTTTTCTTCCAGATATCGGGCTGATAATTTCTTATCCAGTCTACTTTGCTTTCAGATTGTAAAATTCTAAAAGGCTCGTCCATGTTAACAAGCATATGGGAAAGATGGGTTAAAAATGGCCTTTTTCTCAAATTGATAAAATTTTTCCTTTGATCAAGCCATAAAATAGCAGGCCTTAAGATATTTCCATCTTTGTCAACATTTATCATCGTATCGCTTAATGTTGTAACTGTCATTCCTGCAATTCGAAGTTGAAAATTATCGACCTGCTCTTTCAGATTTTCCAGAGATTTTAGAAATGAAGTCCAATAAATTTCAGGATCTTGCTCAGCCCAACCAGGATAAGGGCTTGAATATGGCTCATAATCCATCTTTGAAAAAGCTACCATTTTACCTTTTGAATCAAAAAGAAATGTTCTTAAACTTTGAGTACCACAATCAACTGAAAGAATGAGATCTTTCATGATACCTCTCGATCAATTTTGAGAATTTCAAAATCCACACCGATGGCTTTCAATTTTTCGTAAAGATGTTCGTAACCTCTAAAGACGATCTCAAATTTTTCTATTTCACTTGGTCCATCTGCCGTTGCGGCTGCCAGCAGGATCGTTGCCGTTTCTCTCAGATCATTTCCAACGAGTTTAGCACCGTGGAGGTTAGATTGCATGATTTTTATCTTATTCCCGTCTACAGAAATATTAGCCCCCATTTTCTTTAACTCGTCAACATGTCTAAAACGATTTTCAAAGACTGTTTCTGTTATCTCAGAATGACCCATGGCATGACATGCAAGAAAAGTCATTTGCGGCTGAAGATCAGTTGGAAATTGAGGGTAAGGTCCTGTGGAAAGTTTAAAAGGTCTCAAATTCGAAGGGTAAACGATCAAAGAATTTTGAGACGTTAATATCTTTGCCCCTATTTTTTTGAATTCATTTACGACGTTACGTATCACGTTATCAGATATACCATTGACCTTCAAGGTGCCACCACTCGAAAGTGCTCCTATGATGTAAGTACCAGCCTCTATACGGTCTCCTATTATAGAATGAACTGATGCGTTTAATTTTTTAACGCCATCTATATTTATCTTGTTTGTACCGATGCCATGTATTTTTGCACCCATCGAGTTAAGAAATTGTCCAAGATCAACTACTTCTGGCTCTTTTGCACAATTCCTTATCTCAGTATGGACGCCATGTAGAAGCACAGATGTCATCATAAGGTGTTCTGTCGCACCTACGCTTGGAAATCTGAGATCTATCCTTACTTCCTGGGGTATTTTATCGACGCTGGCTTCTATCAAATCATCATTTTCATTTATGGAAATGCCAAGTTGTTTTAAGCCCTCGAGATGTATGTCTATCGGTCTTTTGCCTATCGAACATCCACCGGGATAGCGCAACTTTGAATATCCTGTCTTTACGGCAAGAGGACCAAGAAGCAGTATAGATGCGCGTATGCCCGATCCAAATTCTTTTATCTCTCCTCTAAGATTGGAAGGCTTTGCCAAAACGGTATTTTCCTCGGAATTGACGATGATTCCAGCAGATCTTATCATCGATATCATTTCAGACACATCCGAAATGTCAGGAATTTTCTCAATTTTTGTTTCTTCTGAGATTAAAACGAGAGATGCAAGAATTGGAAGTGCTGAATTCTTTGCGCCGCCTACCGTTATTTCACCTTCGATTTTTGAATTGCCATTAATTCTTGCTATCATTTTTTCTGCCCTTTTTCATGCCAATTTGTATTGAAACTGATAATATTGCCAAAACGAGAAAAATAGCGACGAAAACTGTCAAAAGTATGATATTTTTCCCTCCAACAAGTGCATTCAAAAGTTCCTCTGGTTTGACGCTAAATGAGTTCGAAAAAGGAATAAGAACTGCGAAAGCAGTTATTAACGCTCCTATCGCCGCCATCGCCGTACCAATGGCTTTTTTTTCGTTGAAAATTGTGATAAGGCCGAAAATTAGCCCGAAAACGGCAAAAACGCCTATTCTTATCCACTGAGCATTCGATCCCATCTTTAAATTCATGGCAGAAATGGCCCAATTGTAAATGTAATATGCTATCGCCCCGCCTGCCAAAAATCCCATCATGAAAAGTGCGAATTTGTAAAGCGCTATGAAAAGTGCCGTCGCAAGAAAGGCAATTATCAAAACGATGATTACGTGTACCATTTGCTGATCTGAAGAAACGATGTGAAAATTGGTCAAAATAAAATTTGTCCAGATATACTGTCCAAAGTAGGCTCCGACTATGAGACCTATTATGGCCATCGATATTCTTAACATGTAATATCCAAAAAAGGTAAGCACGATGCCAACTATCAGCGCAATTGGCCAATAATTAACAACTATACTTGAAAGCGATCCGAGATTCATCTTGCGTCCCTCCCAACCCATCGAGCAGTTAACTCGAAACTTATGAAAATGGGATCTATCCCATTCTTTATTTTCATTTCGGCATCTTGAAAATCTTCCATTAAAATATTTATCTCTTCGTATCGCCATAGTTTCAAAATGTTTCTTCTTTTCTTTCCGCCAAATGAAAATCCCACGATATCCGCTATTTGAGGAGTGGGGACGGAAAGCTCTTTTGATGCGTTTTTAATGTCATCCCATGAATAATCTAATTTTTCCTTTGAAATCATCTGAGCGATAAGCATAGACATCTTTTCAAGACCACGTAAAGGAACTAAAGGATGCACATTTTCAAGCAAGTCTTTCAACATATCCAAAGCAGATGGATCTTTTTCAAAGAACAACCTGTAAAAATCAAAAATGGCCGGTGTTGAGTAAATTGGAACAAGCATTTTGATCTCTTCTAAAGAAGGATTTTTTGAAACAACGGAAATTTTTTCGATTTCTACAGCGATCAAATCAACGTTCATGCCTGTACGGTTCAAGATCAATTCCTTTTTCGTTTCATCTATTTTAACACCAAAAAATTCACAAATTTCATTTATTTCTTCGATCCATCCCTTTAAATCCCATGGCTTTGGGCACGAAAGATCTTCGACATTCCCAAATTTCTTAAGTAGTTCAAGATCGTTGGAAGTCAACACGATATCTTGATTTGACAGAGATGCGTTCTTTAAAAGCCAGTTTTTTTCTTCCTTTTCCCACTTCTCAATTGATTTTAAAAGAATGGTATGCTCCCCGAAAAGTGTGTTTGAGAAAAATTCCAACTGCATACGATTTATTTTAGATTCAGTGTCTGGAAGAATGGGAAAAATTTCTTTTTTTAATTTTTGTAGAAAAATTTTCAGTTTCCATTCAGAATCAACGAGTATTGACTTTATCATTCCTCAGTTCCTCAAAACACATCGAAGCCGCACCGTATATTCCAGCATCATCGACGAGATTACTCAAAATTATTTTATAAGTTCCCCAAAAAGATTTCATGACATTTTCGTGCGTTTTTTTCTCAATGCCTTCGAGAAGAAACGTGCCAGCCCTCGAAACTCCACCGCCAATTACGATCACTTGCGGGTTAAAGATGTGAACAAAAGATCCTATGGCAATTCCAAGTGCTTCCGTGACACGTTCAAAAACTTTCATTCCAAGTGGATCTCCCTTTTTGGCTGCATCTAAAACCTCTTTTGCACTGAATTCTTTTATTGAAGTGTCAGCGTATCTTTCTTTCCATTCCCTTGCAAGTCTTGAAATGCCAGTTGCAGAAGCAATAGTTTCAAGGCATCCATGATTTCCACAACCACAAAGATAACCATTCGGTTCAACGATGACATGACCAAGTTCTGCTCCTATGCCAGTTGATCCTCTAAAGACGTGATTATCACATATTATTCCGCCGCCAACCCCTGTTCCCAATGTGATTCCAAGTACATTCGTGTATCCCTTCGCAACTCCAAACCATTTTTCACCTACTGCAAAGGCATTCGCATCGTTTTCAACGACGACTTTCATACCAGTCTTCGAAGAAATAGCAGGGCCAAGAGGGACATCTATCCATCCAGGAAAATTGGGCGAAAATCTCACAATGCCTTTTTCGTGATCTATCGATCCTGGAGATCCTATTCCTATCATTTCTATCTTTTCATCTTTCATCACAGAACTGGCAGCTTTTGCAATTCTGTCAACGACTGCGTTAAATCCTTCCTCTGTTTTGGTATCTATTATTTTTCTTTTCGAGATACTTCCATTTTCGTCAACAATTGCCATTGCCACTTTGGTGCTGTGCGACGAGAAACCACGAACTTGGTCAGGTCTGAAAAGAAGCAGCCATAAGTGGCCAATTTCGGGCGACGCAGGGAAGCCTTGTCGGAGTTTACCGAGAAAGCACCACCCTGTTTCCGCTGATCAAAGACGATTGCATGGTGTTCTTCATTTTTAAAAGATCCTTTATTTCACCATGAAAACATAAGCAGCGTTTCCAATGATCCAATTCAAACTTGGTCCTAAGATGACATTTACTATGCCAAAAAGAATAAGTACTAACAATATAATTGTTCCATATATTTCATATTTCAAAATCCAGTTCATGTATTTGTTGGGAAGGAAGGCATCAAGTACTTTTGAACCATCAAGAGGTGGAATTGGTATGAGATTGAAAATAAAAAGCACGTAATTTATGAGTATAAACAAAGCCACCGTGTCTGAGAGATATGAAAGGTAAGGATTTGATATGATCGTTGGAAATGAAAAAAGAGGCGAATACCTTGCATATAGGAAAAGTCCACTTCTAAGGTATATGAATTCGGTTACAAGGCCCGCGATAAGATTTGAAGCAGGTCCTGCCAAGGAAACGATGACCATGTCTCTTCTAAGATGTTTGAGTTTCCAAAAGTTAACTGGTACAGGTCTTGCCCATCCAAAGTGAAAAATTATAAGTGCAAGGGTACCAAATGGATCAAGGTGCTTTAAAGGATTCAAAGTTAATCTTCCAGCACGCTTTGCAGTATCATCCCCTAAAAAGTACGCTGCCAATCCATGAAAATACTCATGGATGGTTATGGCAAAAAGTACAGCAGGTACTGCTTCGAGCGCTTCAAACAGGAAGGCTCTTATATCATTTAACATTTTTAACCTCCAGATCATGAAGAACCGTTATAACTTTTTTAAAATCCTCAGGGAACGGTGCTACAAATCTCATATGTTCTCCTGTGATTGGATGATATATCTCGAGAACTGAAGAATGAAGCATCTGTCTTTCACAATTCAAAAAGGCAGAATTTTTCTTACCATATATTTTATCACCTAAAACTGGATTTCCCAAATAACTCATATGAACTCTTATCTGATGGGTGCGTCCCGTCATTATGGTAACAGACAAGAGCGATGCTATTTTGAAATTTTTTATAACTTTGTAGGCGGTATGGGCTTGTCTTCCCCATTTTAAAACATCCATTCTCGTTCTTACCTGCGGATTTCGTGCTATCGGTGCCATTATTTCTCCATTTATTTGTGGTGGAACACCTTCAACAAGTGCAAAATACATTTTGTGAGTTTGACGTGCCTTAAACTGGGCTGAGAGTATCCTCTGAGCATCAGGGTTTTTTGCCACCACTATGGTTCCTGATGTATCTTTATCAAGGCGATGAACTATGTATGGAAAATATTTTCCATTTGAGTACCATAGAATAGCATTGACAAGAGTTCCACTGATTTTTTTTAGCGTTGGATGCGTTACAAGACCCGGTTGTTTGTTAATTACGATGATGGACTCATCTTCGTAAATTATATCAAGAGGAATCTTTTCAGGCAATATCTGAGGCACTTCAGGAGGAGGGAAAACTGCCTCAACCACATCTCCAATTTTGAGCCTGTAAGATGGTTTTACAATTTTTGAGTTAACCTTGATGTTGCCTGTTTTTATGAGATTTTGGACAACTGTCCTCGATGTCTTTGAAGGGGTAAACTCTAACATCGCAAGATCTAAACGATTTCTTGCTTCACGATTGGTGATGATTAATTTGAGGCTTTCCACCGTAACTCCTTTTAAAAAAATAAATGCCTAAGCCTATTGCCCCTGCCACAACGCAGGAATCTGCAACGTTAAAAACAGGCCACCATCCTATTTGAATGAAATCAACAACATAACCAAAGATCGGTCTACTTATGGCGTTATTTGATAACGCTCCTCCTATTAGAAGTCCAAGAGAAAGCCTTAAAAAAAGACTTTTTTCCTTCCAAAAAAAAGAAAAAATTATTATGCCCGCTATAATAATGAGAGTAAAATATTCTACAAAATCGTTTTTAAAAGTTAGAAGACTGAAACCCACACCTGTGTTTCTGACATAAGTCAAATTAACAAATCCCTTTATAACAGGTACGCTTTCCCATAACGTCATTCTCGTTGAAATTAAGTATTTTGTGAATTGATCGGCACCTATGACAATTAACACAACAATCCATTGAAAGATCATTTTAAATCCTCAACGATATCGTGTAGCATTCGTTATTCAATTCAAAACCTCCATGTTAACCCCGACCACAAGACTGGTCCATCAACGGGCTCGACGTTTAAAAGTGATCCGCTTGTCGCCGCATCGATAAAGATGGACATATCGTTGGAAATTGGTTTGACAAATTGGAATGATCCGCAGATGCCGTAAGATGGTTGGTATCCTCCCACGTAATATCCTGAAAAAGTCATTGTGATATTTCCTCCAAAAATGTTAAATGGTATCTCTCCTTGAAGATGCAATTCTTTTTCAGTCATCCCCATTAAAATTGAAAACGTTCCATCTGTATAGTTGAATATCCATACATATTGTGATGGAAGTTGATGTAAGACATTTGGGAAAAGATCAACAGGATTAGAAAAGGCCATGAGCGTGTTTGAAAAATTACCATAATTAGCGCTTATCCCCAATCCATATGCACCGTTTGAGAGGCCACCTGTTAAAAAGAAATTGCCGAGACGTCCTGTAAGCAAAAAGCCATTTTGATACCAAAAAGAATCAAGGTAGAAGAAACCGTTAAATCTTGCAAAATAAGTTCCTCTATCGTAAGCAAATGAAAGAGAGTTATTTTCGGCTTCGCCTTTTAGAGTTACCGTCCAGCCCGATGGAAGAGTGCCTATATCCCAAAGCGTGTAAAACTTATTTGAATGCGTTTCCGTAGCGCCCTCTTGAATTCTTAAAACTCCCCAATCAAAATCTATGTATTTGAAGAGTTCAGATGCGTAAGGTGTGAAGACAAGGGTATTATTTGCAAAATCTGTGTTTACAGAAAAGTAAGATTCAACATGAGCAACCCAGAATTCAAGATACATATCAACAGAAGATGTTAAATTTAGGCCATCAGTTGAAAATGAAGGTCCTGTGGATAAAAAAATTGTACTCTTCGGGGCCGCAAAAGTAACTATACCAACAATTGCAAGGGCAAAGAATACAATTATCTTTTTCATAAATCACCTTACCATGTTAAGAAGTTCAATTACAATTTCCCTTGGAACATTCATTATCTCTATCGGATAAGTGCCTTCATGGTAATCAGTTCCTGTAGTTATCTTCAAGCCATGAATTCTCGCTATTTCATGGTAATACTTCGCCTGTGCACTCGTGTGCTGTGAATGATATGCCTCAATTCCATCGAGTTTCCATTCAATCATCTTCATCACATCGATTTCTTCAAGGCCAGATTTGGTTTTGTTCTTGTAAAGGCCAGGATGCGCAAGCACCGCCCACCCTCCTGCCATATGAATTCTTCTTATCGCTTCTTGTGGTTCAAGTCCTTTAGGAGCAACGTATGCTTTACCTTTATCTCCTATAAGTTCAGGGCTAAAAGCCTCTTTAAAAGACTTAACGTATCCCTTTTCCAAGAGAGCCTTGGCGACATTCGGTCGCCCAACAAAAGGACCTGGGGATTGCTCCATCACATCGTCAAAAGTTATTTTGTAACCGAGATCGTTCAATTTACTAACTGTTTCACGGACTTTTTGTGTTCTTTCTTCAAATCTTATCTCAAGAAATTCGTTGAAATCACGATTATCTGGATCAAAGTTATAACCAAGTATGTGTACCTCTCCGTCATCGTACATTGTGGATATTTCAACACCTGGAATCAATTTGATTCCCATTTTAGGGGCCAAATTGAGTGCTTCTTTAACACCAGTTATCGAATCATGATCGGTGAGAGCGCCCAAAACAACGCCCGCTCCTGTGACTATTTCAAGTACGTCTTTGACAGAAAAAGCACCATCTGAATGGTCGCTGTGAAAATGAAGATCAACCCTTTGAAGCATCTTATCAGCCGATTCTGGACATTATTTCTTCAAGTTCCTTATCATCGATATCAAAATTAGAGTAAACCTCCTGAACATCATCAAGTTCTTCAAGAGAATTTACCACCTGAAGGACTTTTTCTGCATCTTTTCCGCTCACATGAACACTCATTTTAGGGACAAAAGTCGGCTCGTAAGAATCGATTTTGTAATCATCTTTTAGAACATCGACAACTTTGTAGAGCATCTCAGGTTGGGTTGTTATAGTGTAAACATCCTCGTCCTCTTTGATATCTTCCGCTCCTGCATCTATGACTTTCATCATGAATTCATCTGGATCGGAAACGTCATCTTTCAAAATTATGATGACACCTTTTCTTTCAAACTGCCAACCGACACTTCCACCTTCTGCCAGACTGCCACCATATTTTGCGAGAACGTGCCTTACATCCGCTATCGTCCTGTTTTTGTTGTCCGTGAGTGTGCTTATGTAAAGTGCAACTCCTGCTGGGGCATATCCTTCGTACATTATTTCTTCGTAATTGACACCTTCAAGTTCTCCCGTTCCTCTTTTTATGGCTCTTTCAACGGTGTCCTTTGGCATGTTTGCTTCTCTTGCCTTTTCAATTGCCACTCTCAAACGTGGATTCATATCCGGATCTCCACCTCCGGATTTCGCTGCAACGGTTAACTCTCTTATAACTTTCGTGAATTCAGCAGATCTCTTACTATCTTGCGCTTCTTTTCTGTGCTTTATATTGGCCCACTTGTTATGACCAGACATGAAAATCCCTCCTGAATTTTTAACTTTTCAAGATATTTTACCACATTAAGTCTTTTTATGCTAAATTTTTAATTCTAAATTTTACCTCTTCAGCATGATACCTCGAAGAATAGGGATTAGAGAAAACGGCGTATGGCGAAAACAGGGATTAGACATTAGGGGTTAGGGATTAGAGATTAGACATTAGAGATTAGTGGGCGGTAACTTGGCGGAGGGCAGGATGCCCACGAGATGGCCTCCGCAGCGTTAGCGAGGACCAGACATCGAGGGGGCACCTGCCGGAGCAGGAAAACAGTGACGCGTAATGCGTGATCAGTGAATAGAGATTAGGGACTAGGGATTAGGGATTAGGGATTAGTGGGCGGTAACTTGGCGGAGGGCAGGATGCCCACGAGATGGCCTCCGCAGCGCCAGCGAGGACCAGACATCGAGGGGGGGGCACCTGCCGAAAGCCGAGTACAAAAGGCATACGATCCTTGAAATGAGTAAAACTTTAATTATCTCAGGGCTATTCCAACCATTTTAAGTTCATACTTCCTGCTCCCAAGGCCAATTTTTTCACCATGTTCAAGTTGCGTCTTCCACGAAACCTCGGGATGAAATTCATGGAAGGGATCTTTCCCAACTGTTTTTATGACAAGGTCGATGCAAGCCTGATCAAGTGCCACAGGATCCGTACTTGCTGCTATTCCTATGTCCGGCGCTACCGGAGGTCTGTTTATAGACCAACAAACTACAGGCTTTGAGGTAGAGTGCTGTTCGAGCTTTCCAGATCTCGAGGCAGATCCCATCCCTAAATTTTTCAAAGTGCCTCCAAAACCAGTTTGTTCGTGACCCTTGAAATGCGTTACGGCTATGACAACATTTGCAAGGGCTATCGCCGAGCCTATTTTGGCATTTTTTACGTATTCTCCATTTACAGGGACCTCTATCTCGTCGCCGCCTCTAAGACCATCGGCTATGACAAGTGGTGCTCCAGTCACTTCAGGTGCAAAACCATTTATTGTGGCAGTCCAAATGTGATCGATGGCGTTGGATCTGCTTCCCTTGTAAAGCGTGTTTGCGTCAGTTAAAAAGGGCTTTCCTCCAAGTTCTTTTACCCTATCCGTTATGACGCGCAGGTAATTAGGCCTTATGTAAGCCATATTTCCGTACTCTCCGAAATGGATCTTTATGGCAACAAGATCATCTTTTTTTATCACTTCAGATATTCCCACTCTATCGATGAGGATCTTCAATTTTTGAAGCAAACTCATTCCAGGAGTGGTTGACATATCGGTGAAATAAACGGTAGACATCTTTTCATACTCTCCTTTCGAATTCGGCATAAAATAAACGTCCAAAGCGCCATTTTCGAAGAGGTTTTCCATGATGTATTCGTAAAATTGGGGGTTCATATCGTCTATGTTCGTCTCAACAACCTTTATTTTTCCCAAATTTTGTTCTATTTCTCCAACATCTACTCTCAAAAGGTTTGGAATTTCTATTTCGTACGTACCGGCTCCATAGCCTATTTTTTGAACGCGCATGAGTGGTTTTGGCCCAAAGTAAGAGGATAAAGTCGTTATGATGGCAGCGCCCGTTGGTGTTGTCAATTCTTTTTCCGTACCGCTTGAATATATGGGTACATCTTTAAGCAATTCTGCCGTTGCGGGCGCTGGGACTGGCAATTTTCCATGGGCTGCCATGACATATCCCTGACCTGTGTTGATGGCTGAGGCGTATATTCTATCAATACCCAAGAGTTCGAGTCCAGTAACAGATCCAACTATATCAACTATGGCATCAACTGCTCCAACTTCGTGAAAATGGATTTCACCTATCTCCGTTCTGTGAACCTTTGCTTCGGCCTTTGCAAGGTTCAAAAAGATTGCTTTGCTTTTTTCCTTTATCGTTTTTGAAAGATCACTTTTTTCTATTATCTCATTTATATCGTCCAGATTTCTTCCGTGATGCTCATGGGTGTGTTCATGTTCGTGTTCATGATGATGTTCTTCTTCATGATCATGTTCTTGGCCGTGTAGATGTACATCAACGTAAGTACCGCCTATGTGGGATCGCGAAACTTTTTCTATCTTCATCTCATATTCATCATCAAGCCCTAACTTCTTTAGTTCGTCCATAAGTAATTTGGGATCAAGGCCAAGGTCTATCAAGGCACCTAACACCATATTTCCACTTATACCTGAAAACATCTCAAAGTAAGCATCCATCTCGATCACTCCTCTCCAATTTTATTTATCATATTTGCAAGGTAAGCAGCTCCAAAACCGTTATCTATGTTGACGACTCCAACTCCGCCAGAACAATTGTTCAGCATGGTCAAAAGTGGAGCGAGCCCTTCAAAATTTGCTCCATAGCCAATGCTTGTAGGAACTGCTATAACCGGTTTTTTAACAAGCCCTGCAATGACGCTTGGAAGAGCGCCATCCATGCCGGCGATGACCACAATCACTTTGGCATCGTCGAGTAAATCAACGTTGTAAAGGATCCTATGAAGGCCTGCAACTCCGACATCAAGAAGTTTTGATACTTTATTTCCCATTATTCGTGCGCTTTCGTATGCTTCTTCTACGATTGGCAAATCAGAAGTGCCAGCACTGACGATGAGGATATTTCCAACACCTTGCATGATTTTCCTTTCTAAGGTGATGGTTCTGCCCAAAGGATTATAAACGGCCTGCGGGAAAAAACTCCTGATCTTTTAGCACCTCGTTAAGACTTCCACTTCTGTAACCTTCGAGATCAAGAGTAACGTAATTAAAGCCAAGAGACTTCGCAAGTTTCACAATTTCAAATCTTTTTTCCATGAATAAATTAAATTCATCTGGCATTATCTCTATTCTCAAAGTTTTATCATCATGATACCTTGCCCTATGCACTCTTAGTCCAAGCGAACTCAGGTAAAGTTCGATCTTTTTTACCCTTTCAAGTTTGTCGCTTGTTATGCTCGTTCCATAAGGAAAGCGAGTCGCAAGACAGGTTTCTGGCTGTTTATTCCAGGTTGGAAGTCCCATTTCTTTTGAAAAATTTCTTATCTCTGACTTTGTCAACCGTGCATCCTTCAAAGGACTTGATATTTTAAGTTCCTCAAGCGCTTTCAGACCCGGTCTGTAATCGTGTAGAACATCATCGTAATTCGTTCCGTCTGCTACAAACTCGATCTCATTTTCTTTGGCAATTTTGATAAGGCTTTTGAATATGGAATGCTTGCAATAATAACAGCGTAAAGCATTGTTTCTAACGAAATTTTCATCTTCAAGTTCATTTAAGTCAACGGTGATCTGTTTCACACCTAAATCTTTGGCGATCTGACCGGCCATTTTTACTTCGTCTTCAAATCTTATCGGAGAAGTAACCGTTACGGCCAAAACTTTATCTTTTCCCAACGTGTCTGCTGCAACCTTCAAAAGAAAAGTACTGTCAGTTCCTCCAGAAAACGCAACTGCCATCTTTCCAATCTTTCGAATGATCGATTTAAGATTTTCCAGTTTTTCAGTGGAATCCATGGTTACACTTCCTTGTTTAAAAATTATATACTAAAATTTTCAAATTCTGAATTTTACATCAAAAAGCATATGGCGGAGGGCAGGATACCCTCGAGATGGCCTCCGCAGCGCCAGCGAGGACCAGACATCGAGAAGGTACCTGCCGGAGCTTATAATGTTCGAATTTCAAAGTTGAATCAATATATCGTAAGCCCCGCATTCATGCGGGGCTTGTCAAATTTTTGCCTTTATTCCGTTATTTTCCTGCTGCTACATCGGCTTTTTCTAACTTTTTGACCTCTTTTATCGCCGCTTGCAAGAAATCATAATCAAGTATGAAAGGATATTTCTTTGCCCATTCGAAAATCTGATCAGGGTTATTCTGGAACCATAACCTATCCAGGCCTTCTCCATGGGAACTGCCTTTTTCTTTTATCTCTTCAATGTTTTTGGTAAACTCTTTTTCCCACACGGGATCAAGTTCTTTATGGATATTTTTAGAATATTCATCTAGGGCAGGAACAAGGTTTGTCACTACCAAATTAGATGCACCTTTATCCGTTGATATTGCATGATGTTTGGCAACAACTTCTCTTAAAACCCATGGATTGTCTATTATCATACAAGGTGTAAGAAGGTTGTCCGAATGTGGCTGATGAAATCTTATGTCTGCCAAGAAAGGAGATTGCAAAATTTCAACAAGAGACTTTTCTTTTATGTTATCGGTGGCAAAATGGGTAAATATGCAAGGCTCTGCGTATCCTTCGCTGTTTATGTGAAGGTATCTTCTTCCTCCAGCTATACATCCTCCCACAGATGGTGCGTCGTTCCAAAAGTCCATCAAGAAGTAAGGCTTTCTTGCCCTTAAGGATCTAACGAAATCTCCCATTGCCTTTCTCTGAGATGGAAGTGGCATAAGATCAACTTCTGGATCTCTTCCAATGGGCATAAATAGGAAAAGCCAAGAGAAGAAGGCTCCTTTTTCTACCCAAAAGTCGTAAAGTTCATCAGATGTGAGTTGATCGAAATTTGTTCTCATGAAAACGAAAGAGTTGCCAAATATGATGCCTCTTTCTTTTAACTTATCCGCAGCGGCCAAGACCTTTGCGTAAATGCCTTTTCCTCTTATGTAATCTGTTTCGTCTTCCCATCCATTCACGCTAAGCACGGGATAAACATTTCCAAGTTCTTGTATTTGATCGGCAACTTTATCCGTTATGAAGGTAGAGTTTGTGAAGATCATAAAAAGCGCATCGTTATGCTTTTTTATAAGAGAATACAATTCATTCCACCTGACAAAAGGTTCACCACCAAGTATTGTGTAAAAGTATGTACCGATTTCTTTTCCCTGAGTGATTATACTGTCTACAAGTTCGATTGGCATGTCATCCTGTCTTGAATATTCGCTTGCATAACAACCAATGCAATTTAGGTTGCATCTCATAGTTGGACTTATAAGGATAGTGTATGGAGCGGCAAAACCATTTTTGCGTATGGTTTCTTCTTTGTTGTATTTAATCCATCCAAGATTAACGTTCACAAGAAAATTTGTGAAGAAGGTTTTGACAACATGTTTGTCTTTCTTGAAAAGATTTATAAGCCACTGCCTTGAACCAGGATTCTTCTCAACCCATTCAGCAAACTTTGATAAGTTATCCGTCCCTCCTATGGCTTTTTCCAATTTTTTAAGAGATTCAATGGCTTTATCGAAATTTTGTTCCGGATCTTTGATTATGTAATCTATATATCTCCCAAGCACAGCATTTATCGCCATTTTTGTAGCCTTATCTTTAATTTCATTTCCTATTCCCATCCAGATCATGCTCCTTTCATCGTATTTTACCGAACGGTCAAATTGAAA
>JABEBX010000545.1_pt1 | contig 32335 bp, 27 predicted proteins | sample 7245971 | NCBI WGS metagenome assembly JABEBX01 (sample SAMN14506365, study PRJNA622280) | hot springs metagenome | biome: hot spring [ENVO:00000051]|acidic hot spring [ENVO:00002120]; feature: spring [ENVO:00000027]|sediment [ENVO:00002007]; material: sediment environment [ENVO:01001048]... | reverse complement strand
TCCACGATCTGACCGGCACGGGCCTCCAGACCATGGGCACGAATCTGTCGGTCCAGCTCGTTGAATAGGGCGGTGACACCGTCTACCCCGATCCGGTTCTCAAAGCTCCAGATGGTCGTACGATCGGGGATGTTGCGGGAGTGCTCCAGGCCACAGAAACGCCGGAAACTGCGGCGATCCAACAGCTGGAACTCCGTCTGCTCGTCAGAGAGGCCACGCAAACGCTTGACCACCAAGACCCGAACCATCACCTCGGTCGGATATGGCGGGCGCCCACCTTTGGGCTGCTCCGGGCGGGGAGCGATCTTTTCTACCGCCTGCGCCAACGCAGAGAAATCGACCACCGCCTCGATCTTCTGCAGAGGATCCCCAATGCCATCCACCTTGTGGACGTACCCCTCATCGGCCAATAGGTCCTTCTTCACCGCAGTCCTGCGCGCAATCATCCCGTCTACTCCGTTGCAATCCGGCCTGCCGCTATTCTATCAAACCCCGAGTGGCCATGAGGTTTTTCGAGCCGCCCACTAGTGTCACCACCCCCAAGCCACGCCAGCACCGGCCAGGACTTCGCCACCGCCGGGATTCCCGGAAAATGTCCCTATCGCGCTAACGTGACGGGAAAGGCGTACGCGGTAGGACATGGCCAGCCCCTCGCCGCCGGAGGGCATACAGCCGACACCAAGCGCGAAGCTTTGCCGCCCACCTGCCGCCGCTGCCGCTGCTGCGGCATCGATGGATGCCGCCGAGATTGCCCCGATTTGAGCCGCATACTGCCGGGTCTGGCCCATGGCCTGGTCCACCTGACCGACGGTGGCTGCATCAGACGGTGCGGTGCCGGGGGCGACGTGGGTGATTTGGCGATATAGCCCCGTTGTCGCGTCGCCTACGGAAACGGAGTTGGCCCGGTTGGCAACGGATCCGGCTCCCAGAGCGACGGAGTTTTGCCCATAGGCCTGGGCGTTGTAGCCGAAAGCGGAACTGTTGGCTCCTGCGGCATTAGCCCCGTCGCCTACCGCCGTGCCAGGATCGGCATTAGCGCGAGCGCCATCACCAATTGCCACTGCCCCAGTCGTGTTTTCGTCCTGGCCTGTGCTTTGTGTGATGGTGGCCCCCTGACCAATAGCAATAGCTCCTGAGTAGGTGCCGGTATTGCCTCCGTCAGTCGCTAGAGATCCATCGGCCCGCGCGCTGTTTTGGAGCAGTCCGCCGTTGATCTCACCAATAGAGCTTTTTAGCTGCTGGATATATCCACCCTGAGTCTGCACTTGCTGCCCAAGACTGTAGATAGCTTGGGTGTTGGCCTTGGAATCGCTCAGAGCCGCGCTGGCCTCGCTCTGCGCGCTTGAGGCCGCGCTTTGCGCTGCCGAGATGTTGGACTCGTCTGTCTTCTGCTGACTCTGCAAGGCCGAGATATTGCTCACGTCCGTCTTCTGCTGGGACTGTACCGCCTGGGCGGTCTTCTGAGCCGTGCTGGCCGCGCTCTGAGCGCTCGTGGCTGCCTGCTGTGCTGACGAGATGTTGGCCTCGTCGGTCTTTTGCTGGCTCTGCAAGGCCGAGATATTGCTCACGTCCGTCTTCTGCTGGGACTGTACCGCATGGGCGGTCTGCTGAGCGGTGTTGGCCTCGCTCTGTGCGCTCGAAACTGCCTGCTGTGCTGACGAGATGTTGGCCTCGTCTGTCTTCTGCTGGGACTGGATGCTGGACACGGCAGCATTGCTCCCGGAGTCGGATGAGAGGGCATTATTCAAAGCGGAAATGGCACCCCCGACACTATCGTAAGTAGAACCGGCCACACTATAGGAAGGAGCGGTTATGGATCCGCCGCTTGCCGTGGATCCACCACCAAGAGCCGCCGCCGTTTGGCTTGCGAGACCACTTTCTGCACTTTGGACTGAAGATGCCGCAGATTCGGCACTGCCGGCGTCGGTCTGGGCTGTCTGGGCCGCGCTCTGGGCGTTCGCGGCATCATTTTCCGCTGTCTGGATATTGGAAATGTCGGTCTTTTGGTTGCTCTGCAAAGTGGAGAGCGTGCTGGCGGTAGCAGACTCCGAACTGTTCAATGCCGAGATCGCGCCTCCCACGTTATTGTAGCTGGTGGATCCCACCGTATAGCTCGGTGCTTTATAGCCGTTCGATGCCGAATAAGAGGCACCGCCTCCCAGACTGGAAATGGCGTCCGATGCCTCCGTCTGGGCACTGGAAGCAGCCGACTGTGCGCTAGATGCCTCGCTGGCGGCGTCGCTTGCTTGTGTCTCTGCCGTATTGGCCGTACTGGCCGCGCTGTTCGCAGTTTGCTCTACGCTGTAAAGCTGACCGCCATTTACCGCATCCGTGCTGCCAGAACTCACGGATCCTGGGGCAACATTTATGATCTTGCGTGTCGAGGGATCATCTGTTGTGCTGTCCTTGGAACCGCTACCAACGGAGAAAACGTCGGCCTGGCCGCCGTCGCTAGATCCCTGGCCGATGGCAGCAGACCCGTTGCCGCTAGAAACAGCACCGCCACCGATGGCTACCGAATCGGTGCCCGTCGCAGAAGCGTTTTGCCCGACAGAGACGTTCTCGCTTTCTGTGCTGGTGTTACCGCCAGAAGGAACCGCGTTGCTGTTGCTACCGACGGCGACGCTACCGGAGTCACTTTGCGCGTTGTAGCCAAGGGAGGTCCCCCCGGATCCGCTGCTTGCATCGTGTCCAATCGCAACACCACCACCATCGGCGGTTCCATCGTGACCGATTCCAGATGTGGCTCCGGAAGCATCTGCTTGGGCACCAGAGCCAATAGCTGTGGAATTACCGCCACTCGCTGTAGAACCGCTGCCTGCCGCTAGATTACCGCTCGAGTCCTGCTGGGATACGTTACTCGAATTGACGGATGAACCCGTAGCCGTACCGCCCGTAGCCGCAAAGACCGGAATAGGGCTTGCAACCAGCCCGCAAGAAATCATCGTTGCCACTATTACCTTGACTTTCACATTTCACTCCATTTGTAGGTCTGTACCTGCCCTATTCCGTGGCGAAGAGAAATGAAGGAGTCACGTTTGAAGACTGTTGGAGTCTCATTTTAGGGTTATGAGCCTTATCCAAGCCCGCCGAGCGGCGGGCGTCAAAATCCACGGCCCTTGCCCGCGCTACGAAGGGGGCAACAAGCCCCCGGCGGTGGCGCGGGTTGTGGGCGGCAAGCGCGGGCGTGGCCGCGCTGCTGGCCGCATGGCCAGCCGTCCACAAGGCGGTGGAGTTTGTGGGTAAGGCGGGGTTCGGATTAGCTTGGTTCAGCTAATATCAAATTTTTGCCATACAGTTTAGAGATTCTGGATACAGTCGCCTCGATGTCCAGTAGCTGAAAGTACGTCATAGACGAAACGCTCATTGGATAAATTCCCGTGAGCCTGGCTGCTAGATAGAACTTTCTGTCGTCAAACCATCTGACGGCTTCCTCTAGTCCAGGGATCGCCGGAGATCTGCTATATAGTCCGTGCAGATCTGTTTCCCAATCCCCAATGGTCGGAATATCGTGGTTTATGGTCATAAAGCGCATCACCTGATTAACCCCTATGCAGTCTACCTGAGCATTCGTAACCGAAGCGAAATTTTCGTTTTGTGGGGGAATTAGGCAGGGGGCACGATGGTGTGCCCATCAGAAAAGGAGGGTGTCATGGAGAACGGGTCATACTTTCGGGCGCTGATCAGCGAGATAGGCGGCAGTGAACTTGGGAAATTGGTAAAAAGAGGGATGATGTCCCCATGGTTTTGGTTTGCCATTGGTGGCGCGTTGCTCGGGCATTTTTTTGGTGCTTGGTTAAGGGGGGTATTATGAAGGTCACGCCTTTGACAATTTTTCTGATGCTGATTACAGGTCTTCTGGCGGTTTGGCTTTTTATACAGCTCGACCGGCAAAATACCTTGCACCAATCGGTGATGGAGGCGACGCAGAGATGCGCCACCGCGCGTTTTGACGCGGCATGGGATCAGAGTCTGGGAAGCGAAAGCGCTTCCAAAAAGGCCGAAGAAGATGCACGAATTGGGAGAATTTGCGGTGAAGCCCAGCGTACCCGAAGGGATTTAAAAAGCGAAGACGGCGTGATTGCCCACAGTCAGAACGAGGTTGCATCACAGATCATGCGGTGACAGCTTTCGGGCCCAGGTCTGGGAATGTTCCTGGATCTGGGCTAGGATCATACTGAACCCTGGAAAAGTGGTAACGATATCCATCCGATCGTTGGATTAATTTGCAATATCGATGAGAAACCATCAACTTTTTACCTGAGAGAGTGTTGAGCTTAAAGTAGCCGATGGCAGAAATTGCCACGCTGCCAATATAGATACCTTGATTCTTTCCTCTTGTAACCGTTGCGCGCACCAGGTCGCCGGTCTGGAACCCAAAAACACCCTTGGTTTTGATAAGGTATGCTTTTGGGAAGCCATTGCTGTCCAACATGGTGCGTCCATAACGCCCTCGTCCGGTCGCCGTGATCACGAGAACGGGCATTTTCTTCCAGGAAACCAAGCCATCAACTTTACCGACGCAGGCTGCATCCAGACAGTGCGCTTTGGGCACTGCTAAGCGGGAGCGATTCCACTGGGTCTCGACTCCGCTACCAGTCTCAATATCGAGACCAGTAGCCTCGATGCAGCGCAATAGCTCCGACCGGCTAGTATTCACCGCTGCTGCCTCTTTTAGGGATTTTTGGCGCGATTGCTCAATACTCGCAACTTGTCGGAGATCGTGAGCGAGGAACTCGGACACGCTTCGACTCCCTTTGCGCTGATTGCAGGGGATACAGGCGACAGTGAGATTGCTAAGGCGGTTGCTCCCACCTCGACTGCGAGGATAGATATGGTCAATCGTGAGCGGAACATCCTGAGCCCCACAGTAAGCGCAGCGCTTTCCATATTTCTTGAGCAGATACGCTCTAGCCTCAAATCTGGACAAGTCACGCTGGCGGTCGGTGCTATCGACCTCTTCCTCAGTTAGTCTTCGCATATCGAAGCGAGGCAATTCCAGAGAGATTCCAGAAAGCGGCGTCCACTTTTTTAATCGGTAAATCCAGGTCGCTACGCTGTCCACACGATGACGAACGGACGGAGGTAGCCAACCGGGGGATCGGGTCCGATTGCGGAATCGCGATGGGCGATACCAGAGATGCCGGCGTCTGCGATTACGATGGCCGCGTCGCTGGTAAAGTTTACGCCGGATCTGATACCCCCGATGCTGGAGCTCCATCAACGCTACGACGTAGGTTGTGCGATTGGAGTCACCGTTTTCGGTGACAGACTCCACCTCACGAACGAGTGCCAATCCCGTTGTTTTGCCGCCGGGATCGATCTTGAGGCGCAGGGGCTGCAATACCGAATCCTCCCTCAAGCGATCCACCAGCCGTATGGTGAATGGCACCATTCGATGCACCCGTGCCCGGCCACGCGCCAGTAGCAGCCGCGCCCGTTTTTCCGAGCACGGCATGAGTGGCTTCTTGCACTTATCCAATACGAATACTGCCACGACTATCTCCCATGCCCTTACGGGCCTTTGTAACGCCAGCTTGCGGGAATGGCCCCGCGCAGCGGTCTCCCCTCGGGGTTGTTGACGGCCAGCTCCTGTCTTTCGACAGCGATGAGAACCTTCGGCGCTTTGCCTTTCGCCAGCATGATCCTCGCCTTCCAGGGTCCGGGACTGAGGAAGCATCCCGGAGTGGGTCTTAGCGACTCGCCGCCAACTGCTGCCGGATAAAACCGGCCCCCTGCTCAGCCCGATCGGCAAAAGCCGACCACGCGAAAGCGCAGCAGCCGAGAAAGTGTAATATCTCGCACCTATTCGGTTACGCGACGAAATTTTTTGTTGAGCACTGGACCATGACGCTGGGTGGCGACGATCCAGGTAAAAGAGAATCGCTAAGAGCGAAAAAGCTCTAGGAATCTCGTTGGGGACAGGGAAGATACTCCGTCCGGCAAGTGCTGCCAGGCAGTGGCGGACAGGTTGGACGTGGACACAAAAAAGCCCCGCCGGAGTCCAGCCCTGGTTAGGGATCTGCGGAAATCCAGCAAGAAGCGTAGGGGGATATCGCCCTTATAACGCTTGCACTGAAGACCATACCACTCACCACGAAAATAGACCCTGCCGTCCAATCCCCCATCGCCAGAGTAACGCAGGCTCCTGAGCACTACTGCTCCCTGCCGTTGGAAGGCATCCAGGACCAGCTCCTCAAAGACAAAGGGATCGAGTCTGCGTAGATAGGCGATCCGTTGCGCGTCGTCTGCCTCTTTGACGGATCGGATCCTATAGCCAGCCCAAGTTGCCAGTATGCGACGACGAAAATGTCGATGCCAGGAGATTAGGCTGCTGTCGAGGACTCGAGAGAGAATCCAGGCATCTCTCCACATTGCGTTACCTCCTCTCAGATCTCAGACCGCTTATCACCTATTCTCGACGGCTGCGAAATTTCGCTCCTTGTCCGAATAGAGGTGAGAGCACTTGGCTCTCGCCTAGCTATGGAGATGAACGATGATCAAGCTGTGGAAGAGGAAGAGTGTATTCAAGAGCGCCTTGTTTCTGGCCGCCGCGGGATCCCTTCTTGCCCCCGTCGTCCATGCGGCGACCGATATAAAATGGCGGGAGTACGGCAAGGAATATTACGATGCCAGAAACTTTAGGGGTATAGAGTCGGGGATGGCGGTTCCATTCGGACAATGGAAGAAAACCATTTACTCCGATGGCGCGGTCGTGACCGAAGGGAAGGTCTTCTACCATGGTGCAGCACCCCTTGCGGGGGAATTCGGACACGATAACTCTGGCATTGAGCTGCAATCATGTCATCCCGATCAAGGCCGTCTGGTCTGCGATGTTCACTACGTCTACGTCGGGCAGGCACCAAAGCGCCTGAATTTTGGGTACCCGAATCTTGAGAAGCGTGCGGCGGGCGTGCAGGTGCCGATCGGTCCCTGGGCGGACTTCCAATGGAAAGTGGGAGGTGCCACCGTTCACAATCTCGTGGGTACGGTCGAGATCCGTATCCCCCAATGGGTGGTGAAGCGCTACGGGACAAATTTGCGTGACCACGGTTTTGGGCCGGATGGTTTTAGCGAGCAGGACTGCGCGCCGGAGCGCCATGGACGGACCGAGTGCCAAATCGCCGCGTCCTATACCACCACGAAGAAAGGCTAGGAGGTTTTATGAGCATCACAAGAAACGCACTACGCATGGCCACATTGGCGGCAGCCCTGGCGCTCGCCGCCGGGTGCAGCAAGAGCACCGTATCCGGAGGTACAGAGAATAGCTCCGGGACGGAGAACAGCTCCAGCATCGAGCAGAAAATGGACGTAAGCCAACAGCAACAGGCTGGGATCGAGATCAAGGAGCCAGCGGTCCCCATCCTGATCTCCGCGCTGCGGAAAGTTGTGGCTGTCGGGGAGGCAAATACCCCGGCGAACGCCATGGCCTTCTGGCAGTTGATGTCGGAGCTCACCCCGTACAATAAGATGGGTCTTCTCCCGTCCGGGAGCACCGCAGGTAACTCCGTCCTGTCGAGCGTCGTGGGAGCGTGCCTCGCGCCTGGCGCATACGAAAAACGCCTGGAGAAAGTGGCAGCCGGGGGTGGAGTGGACGCGGGGATAGCGAAGATGAAGCTCCAGGCGCTTGGGCAAGATAAGGAGTCAGTGTGCGATCATGACATCGCGGCGACGGCGGCGATTTTCGCCGTGTCGCCCATCCAGGGATGGTACGGGACGCCGAATGACCGGAAGTATGAGAATGAGGCCAAGGCCTATGGCGAAAACGCCCAATTCGCCAACCTGCTTTTGACGCGGCTTTACTACAGCCTGCCGAAGACTGCGCTCTCGAGTCACGAGGCGGCGACCCTCGAGATCGCGAAGGCCCTGTACGCTATCCCCGCAGACCAGTTGGAGGCTATGTGGGATCAGGCAAAGGGCATGATGAACCACAGCACGACGTTGAACGCCACTGGATCGATCCCAGACGGCGGGGCCATCGGCTACTACATCGGCAACGCCAGCTACATCGGGGGACAGAGCGGCATGAGTATCACGGAAAACGGCGTGAAATGGTTTGGTGACGGACGCCTGTCGGGGAGAGAGGTCACGCTGACCTTTACCCAGAACGTGAGCCGCGGACTCGCACAATCGAAGACCCTCGGTCAGAGTGAAAAGTCCGGAGTCTCCACCAAGACCCATGAAGAGGCTAGCGTCGCAGGCCAGGGGGGTTGAGCATGATCAGCGTAGAGCAGCTTGAGAAAAAGAAAGCGGCGCTCGAGGCCGCGATTGTCCAGGCGAAACAGTTGGAGAAACGCCGGGTGCGGGTCATGAAGTACCTCGTGCGCCTTGGACTGCTGGACGTGGACGAAGAGCTCCTACAGCTAGGACTGCAAGAGCTTGCCGAAAAGCTCTGGGAAAATGAAAGGCCCAAAACCACGACAGGACACGGCCAAAAGGAGGGGCGCGATGAAGATCATGCGTCCACCATCTGAGGCGGTGCGGGTGGCCGTATGGCTGCTGACTCGTGAAGCGGCAGACAAAGAGCTGGGGAGGGTTCCCCCGGAAGCTCAGTACGTCACCGGGACTCGGAGGCAGCAGGCGATCATCCTCATGCGGCAAAGATCCAACATGCGTCGATAGTCGCCGATAGTCATGGTTGACCAGGTGGGCGGCTCATGCCGCCCTCCTCTTTTCCAGCGGGCTTGCGCCCGAGAAGAACTTCACAACCCCCATCCCATCCCAAGACCACCTTGCAAATCTCCTCCCTGCCCTCGCTGTCGCCATCCGACCGCGAGGGCTTGCGGACGCGCAACGGTCACGCCAGCCCTTCGGGCCGCTTCGCTCTGTCATGCCCGTTGCTTTCCGCATCCCCTCCGCTGCGCTCCGGGGCACGCCCCACGCTCACTGGAGTGAGGATGGCGACAGCGAGGGCAGGGAGGAGAAAGCACCGCAAGGTGAAGGGATGGGATGGGGGTTGTGAAGTGATTTCTTTCAGGCGCTCATCGCCGCGCGGCTAGAGGAGGCTCGGCAAGAGCAGGGGCTGTTAGGTTGGGTTATGAGGACTATGCAATGGCTTATGTAACCAAGGAACTCAAGGCAAAGGTGCAAAAGAAACTCAAGGCGATCATGCCCAAGGCATGCAAATGGAGCATATCGGGAACAGGGCGGGGCCGCCTGTCCCTTAACATCTGGGTAGCCGACGAGGACTTGATCGGCGCTGTGAATCGGCACAATCAGAAGATGCACGAGTGGCACGGCTGGATTATCCCTGAGAAGCCCTTGACGCATGTTGACTTGGGCGGAGCCTCGATTCGGGATGTCGATTTTGGCCGTCGCTGGAATGGCATCTTAGCCAAGGCCTGGGAAGCGATGAATGAGGGCAACTGGGACCGCTCCGACGTGCAAACCGATTATTTCGACGTTGGCTGGTATTGCGCCATCAACCTCGGAACGTGGGACAGACCATTTCAGACCATCGAGAAAACCAAAGCCGCGTAACCAGCACCAGGGCGGGTAACTCCCGCCCAATCCGCGGGAGATCCAGACCATGCACCATACTCAGACCCTAAGCAATCACGATTTGCTTTCCGTTATCGTTGGCAAAGCCGCTGCAAAGCAGTTATGCCGTAGACCATTGGCCGAAATCTTTGGACTTACCAAGCCCAAGGCGCAGGCCTTGCCATTGGGCATCGAGGAAGAGCCGGCCGCCTATGGCGCACCCATTACCTTGCAGGCCGCCCGAGAACTCTACACCCGAGCCCTCGCCGAACAGATGCGGCAAGCGCCGATCTTTGGCAACCCTGCAGCCGTCAAGGAGTACCTGATCGGCAAACTGGCTGGCTTGGACTCCGAGGTCTTCGCCGTTCTCTTTCTTGACCAGCGCCATGCACTGATTGCCTATGAAGAGTTGTTCCAGGGCACCATCGACAGTTGCAGCATCTACCCCCGAGAGATCGCCAAACGAGCACTGGAGCACAACGCTGCCGCCGTGATCTTGGCGCATAACCACCCGAGCGGCAACCCCGAGCCATCAAAAGCCGATGAGACGATAACCCGGAAGGTGAAGGATGCACTGCTAATGCTGGATATACGCACCCTTGACCACATCGTGATTGGCGCGAACCAATCTTGCAGCATGGCCGAGCGCGGCCTTGTCTGAATTTGCACTAAGAACGTACGCCCTTGGCAGCTGGTTCGGTTTGCAGACGCTCCCAGATGTGGGTGTCTGCAATTTTTTTGTGTAGCTGGGCGGAATGGTTGGCGCTGGTTCTCCCCGACCGAGAATCAAATTTTTTACTGAACAAGTAACGGGAAGCGGGTTGCTGGGCCGGGCAGAATCCGCCGAACCCCCGCTTTGCGGGGGGCGCGCCGTTGGCGCTTTCGTCGGCTTCTGCCGTCTTTTGGGGGTGGCACAGCGCCTCGGCTCATGCCCGTCCGTGCTGGCGCAGGCACGCTCTCAGGTGCTCAAAGCGCTGGTCGGCCTCAAGGTGAGGTGCCGCGGCTCGGATCGCTTCCAGGCAGGCACCAAGCTGATGGGGTAGCCATTGAATCTGATCGCCGATTATGAGACTTAAGAAGTCGAGGGCTTCTACCGGGAACCGGTCACAGAGACCAGACACATGAAGCCGATGTATGAGATAGTCTGGGTGATATGGCGGTTGCAGCCAAGCGCGCAGTTGGGTCAGAGCATCCGGGAAGGCATCCCCCGCCGCTACACAGAGCTGACCGAGGCTTTCCGCGATGGTTTCCGATATGTGATCACGGGTCTTGGGCCAGATGGTGCGTAGATACGGTCTGACCCGGTTCGCCCAATAGTCGGCACGCTGATTCCCCGCACTATCCAACGCCCTCACCAAAGTCCGGGCCGATTCGTTCAGTCCATCCTGCGGAAGCGCACGGGTTGCGGTAGCCAGTTCGGCCATGGTGAAGGTGTCGCCTGGATCGAGGGCGGCAAACGTCAGCAGTGCAGCATATTGGCCGTCGTGCTTGCCAAGTCCCGAGTAATGGCGGGCGGTATCGAGGAAGGCTGGCTTGAGCAACTCCATCATGGGCCGATACAAGCGCGGCGACCAGAGAAATCCCTCCCACGCAGCGCGTGCTTCAGCCTTGGATCGCTGCCAGTCGAAGAGGGGCAGCAGGTGCTGCGTAGCCCAATCACGGTCCACGCGGAATAAGGTGACGACATGGGCTGCCAGTAAGACGCGACCGTGGCGGAACTTGTCGATGCGGGTGTCGCACAGTTCAGTGAACGTGGACTTGATCTCATCGGGCAGGCCTTGATCGTCCTCGAGCGCGCGCCGATACCACCAACGCAACAGCGCCTCGGTCACATGGCCCACCGGGTGATTTATGGCGCGCAGGACTGGCTCGTCGGTCACCACCCCGTCATGATGGTCCAGCGCCAGGAGGCGAAGCGCGAGATCAAAGAACAGTGCTTCGTGAGATTCCAAAACATTGGCGACGCCCTGGAGCCAATGACCCAGGCTGTGGGCCAGCGTTTGCAGCAGATCGTCCGACGCGCTAGCCAGTAGCGGGCCGACGTACCGCCATGATCGCTTGAGCAGCTTCTCGTCCGACCACGCCTGCAAGGCTTCTCGCCAGCGCTCGGCAGGCCAGACGCCTTCTTTGGCCAAGGCACATAAGGCACATAAGGCCGTTGCGAAACGATCGCGGCAGTGCTGCCGCCAGTCGTCTTCTTGCCAGTGGTCCGTGGTGGGGTGCCGCGTGAGCCATTCGGCCAGATCTCGGCGGCGACGGGGTGTTGCATGGAATGTGCGCCACTCTTCCCCATCACCCATCCAAACCGGAAACTCGTCTCGCTCATCCGCCGCCAGCGTCCATTGCGGATACTGGGCCGACAGTGCATCCAGGCGATCTTTTGCGTCGGCGGCCAGGGGCGCCCCGGTAGCGGCGACCTTGGCCAAGCGCTGCCAGACCTCCCGGTCCACGATCCTCGTCCAACGCTCAGGCTCGATATCGTCATTGAACATCGCGCGGGGTGGGCCGGCGAGGATGGCATCCCCCAGCACACGGCGCATGGGTTCATCGAGTCGCAATGCCAGAGTAACCAGCAAGCGAATGACCTCGCGCTTGGTCTCCACCGACCATAGCCACCAGTGGTCGTCTGCCAGCAGCCAGTCGAGCGCACGGCGAGGCGGAATCACCCCATCTTGCGCGGCGGCGAAGAATGCCAACCGCTTAAACAGTGGATACGGAGTGTGCCACCACGACTCGGCCGCCACCACCGCCCGTTCAGGCGATTGCGCGGCGGTCGCCCGCCAGGCATCGCGTGTGAGCTCGATCAGCGCGGTCCAGTCGCGGTAGTCTTTGTTCTGCGGGTGTTCGCTGATCGATGGCTGATGCATGTAGGACAGATCGCTTCGGTCCTGCGCGCCGCCAAGTTCGCGCATCAGATCCAGCACATCACGCAGCAACATCGTGAAGTCCGGCAGCAGTTCCGGCGAAGCGGCGGTCCAGCGTTCATCCTTGGGCAGATCGCGCAGGGCTGTGTGGACATGCTCGGCCGAAAGCATGATCTCCCATTCGACGAGATCCCTGATGCGCTGTGGCTCGGCGGCCTCTACTCCATCCGATGGCCAGCAGAACGGCTCGCGCAGCGACACGCGCGGGGTCAGGGTGTTCCGCAGTTCGAGCCGCAAAGTGGCTGTGAGTTCTTCGCGTTTGAAATGGTCGCGCCAACGGTAGAGATCGAAGTGGTGGCGCCACGACTTGACCCGGCCTGTAAGCAGCAGCAACCACAGCGTGCGCATCTGAGGGCTAGGGATCGCCTGGGGCGCGCCTTCTCGGATGCGCGCTAGCTCGGCCGTGTTGCCCTCACGCTCGTACTTCGCGATCTCGTCCAGGCGGTGCTCGATTCGCCAAACCAATTCGTCGTGCAATCGGCCGCCACGCTTGGCCAGCCATAACAACAGTCTGGAGTCGCCGAGATGGCGCGTCAACCAGGACGCCAAGTGCCGCATCACGGCATCCCATTGGCTGCTGTGTGCCCCCACATCGATGATGCACATCCAAGGTGCCAACCCATACGGCGACGGCCGGCGCATCAGACTGAACGTCAGTTTGTTGTCAACGTTCGACTCAGGCGCAACTCCAAAGCGCGCGAGATCGGCATGGCCGAGGCGCTCCTCGCTCAAGGGCTCCAACCAATCCAGCGATGGCACGGGATTCATCTCGGCGAACCGCTTGGCAGGCAGGCCGCTCGGGTCGCTGAGCGCCCACAACATGCGGGGAACGAAGTAATCCTGCTTCGTGTTCGCCAAGGGGCGAGCCATGGTGCTTTCGACCACGATGCGCTCCTTGCCGCGCAGGCCGTCGCGATAGGTTTCGGCCCAAGCGCACAGGGTCTTGTGCAGATAGGCGTGCCGCCTGTGCTCGGGGTAGAGGATGGGCGTGACGTTCTTGGCCCGCCACTCGTTGGCGCGTTGGTCTTCCTTGCCTTTGGAGAAACTGCCGAAGGCGAACATCTCGGGCGGAGCTTCGCCGAGTAGGCGGTCGGCAGCGAGGGCATCCATCATGTACCGCAGCACCGGGTCGTTGATGCTGTAGCCCACGAAGCACACCGTATAGCCGCGGAATAGGTGGCTCACGAAGCGCGCGGCCCAGCGTTCAGTCAGATAGGCCAGCCCGAAATCGCCGCTGGAGACGACCAGCCGGTCCAGGTCGCTCGCCGTAGGGGATGGGGTGAGCAAGCCGTGCAGATAGACCAAACCGTCCCACCGGTTCTTCGGCACCGGCAGCAGCGGTGCCCGAAAACACTCGATAGTCCAGCCTTTTGCAGCAATGACGTCCTCGAAGAGCCGATCAAAGTTGGTGGTGATGAGTCGGGTGCGGCCGTCGCGGGTCTTGCCCAAGGTCAGCAAGGCTTCATGGGTGGCCGTCGCGTTGGGTGCGCCGAGGTTCGGCGTCAGAATGCTTGCCAGCTCCCGACGTACAGCTTCACGCCCGCCGACGATGTCGCCTTCCAGTAAGCCGATGGCAGTGTCGAACTGTCTGGCCTTGATGGCCGCCGCCTGCACTGCGTTTGGTGTGACGGACAGCCTGGCATAGAGCTTGTCCACCAGTCCGCCGAATCCCGGCAGCCCTGCAGGGCAGGAGATGCCTGCGCCGCAGAAGAACACCACACGCCCATCCTCGTGGGCTTGCAGCAGCTGTTCTGGAACATCCGGGCCATTTCGAACGAAGCGCACTTACTGGGCTCCCCAAAATGGGCGACCAGGTCGGCACTCGCGGATGCTCTGTTCAGCGCGCGTGCTGTCGCCGCCGAGATCGGCCACGTCCCATCGGTTCCAGCTCATCTTCTGCTCCTTTGAGGTTCTTGTCGCCACGTTTGGCTGCGCTGCAGCCTACTTGACAACTAGAACAAACATATCAAACATATCAAACATGGCACAATATCCCGACTTTCCCGTAATCCTCCGTGCGACGCGCGCGGCCTTAAACCTCACCCAGGAACAGCTCGCCGAACGCCTGGGCGTCTCCTTCGCCACGGTCAACCGCTGGGAAGGAGGCGGCAACAAGCCTCAGCGCGCGGCGCAGGAGGCGATCCTAGCGCTGGCTCGCGAGGCGGGGGTCGAAGGAGCCGAAGCCGTCCCGCCTGCCGAAGCAGCGGCTCAGGTGACCCGGCGTCGCACGGGCCGGGCAGCGGCCGCGCCCACCACCAAGCCGATGGAGCAGATGCTGTGGGACGCCGCCTGCTCGATCCGGGGCGAGAAGGACGCGGCCAAGTTCAAGGACTACTTACTGCCGCTGCTGTTTCTCAAGCGACTGTCCGACGTCTTCGACGACGAGATCGAGCGGCTGGCTGAGGAATACGGCGATCGGCCCACTGCGCTGGAGATCGCCGAGTCCGACCACTCGCTGCTGCGGTTCTATCTGCCGCCCGAAGCACGCTGGGCGGTGATCAGCGGGCGCGGGGCCTATGACTGGCCGCTCGACGAACGCGGTCGCCCGACCGCGCCGCGCGACATCGGCGAGCATTTGACCCGCGCCGTGCGCGCCGTGGTCAAACACAACCCCTCCCTCTCCGGCGTGATCGACGTCGTGGACTTCGCCGCCGAGCGCAACGGCGAGCGCGACATCAACCCGGCCAAGCTGCGCGGCGTGGTCGAGACGTTCTCCGATCCACGCTACCGCCTGGGCCTCGCCGACGTGCAGCCTGACTTCCTCGGCCGCGCCTACGAATACCTGCTGCGCAAGTTCGCCGAAGGCTCGGGCCAAAGCGCGGGCGAGTTCTTCACGCCGACCGAAGTGGGTTTCCTGATGGCGCACATCCTGCGCCCCAAACCCGGCGAGACCTGTCACGACTACGCGTGCGGCTCGGCGGGCTTGCTGATCAAGCTGCAGCTCGTAGCCCGCGAGCTCGACCCCACCAGTCGTGTGCCGCTCAAGCTCTCGGGGCAGGAGCTGCAGGCCGAGAGCTACGCCGTGGCACAGATGAACGCCATCATCCACGACATGGAGGTGGAGCTGGCCCGCGGGGACACCATGATCAACCCCAAGTTCCGCGAGGCCAGCGGCAAGATCCGCGGCCACGACATCGTGGTGGCCAACCCGATGTGGAACCAGCCGTTCGCGGCTGACCTGTTCGCCAACGACCCGTTCGACCGCTTCCGCACGGCGGGGGGCATCACCAGCGGCAAGGGGGATTGGGCCTGGCTGCAGCATACCCTGGCGTGCCTGGATGACCACGGCCGCGCTGCCGTCGTACTCGATACCGGCGCGGTGACGCGCGGCTCCGGCTCCAAGAACGAGGACAAGGAGCGCAACATCCGCAAGTGGTTCGTCGACCAGGACCTGATCGACGGCGTGATCCTGCTGCCCGAGAACCTCTTCTACAACACCACGGCAGCGGGCGTGATCGTGGTGCTGAACAAGCGAAAGCCGGCCGCGCGCAAGGACAAGATCGTCCTGCTCAACGCCAGCCGCCACTTCCGCAAGGGCAGACCCAAGAACTACCTGCCCGAGGAAGACCTGCGGCCACTCGCAGCGATGTACCTCAAGGGGGAACCGGTCGAGGGCGAGCTCGCTGTCATCACCAGGCAGCAAGCGGAAGAAGCCGACTACAACCTCAGCCCTGGCCGCTGGATCGCACAAGGCGGCAATGCCGACCACCGCCCCATCAAGGCCATCGTCGCGGAAATGCTGGCGCTCGACGAGAAAGCCAGGGAGATCGATCAAACCCTCGCGAAGTTGCTTGCACCGCTATGACGAATCCAAACTGGAACTGGCGCCCCTTGGGTGAGTTGTTCGACATCGGCGCTGGAAAGACGATGTCTGCCGCCGCGCGGGCGGGCGCTGACAAGGTACCGTTTCTGCGCACGTCGAATGTGCTGTGGGACAAGATCGATCTCACGGAGGTCGACGAAATGTCGATCTCCCCGGCCGAAATGGTCGACAAGAGCCTCAAGGCAGGTGATCTGCTGGTCTGTGAGGGTGGAGATATCGGGCGTGCGGCCGTCTGGGATGGTCGCGTGCCGGTGATGTCGTTCCAGAACCACCTTCATCGCCTGCGTCCCATTCAGGACGATGTCGATGCGCGTTTCTATGTGTACTTCCTGCAGAGCGCGTTCACGCAGCTCGGCATCTTCGAAGGCGCAGGCAACAAGACGACGATCCCGAATCTCTCGCGCAATCGGCTCGCGGCCTTGGATGTGCCCCACCCGCCAAAGCCAGAGCAGCAGTCAGTAGCACAGTCCCTCGCCAAGGTGCGCGAAGCCATCACTGTTCACGACAAGGCGACATCTACCGCACTGGAGCTCAAGCACGCGGTGATGAACGACCTTTTCACGCGCGGTTTGCGGGGCGAAGCACGGAAGGAAACCGAGATCGGGCCGATGCCGGAAAGCTGGACACTTCTCGATTTCCGCGAAGTGCGGGAGTGGTTGCAGTACGGCACATCAACGCACTGCACCGTTGAGCGACGCAATCATCCTGTCTTGCGGATACCGAACGTCGAATCCGGACGAGTCAATCCTACTGACTTGAAGTATTGCGATCTTCCAGCCGCCGAGAGTGCAAAGTATCTGCTCAAGCCGGGCGATCTCATCTTCATTCGCACTAACGGGGTTCTAGAGCGACTGGGCACATGCGCCGTCTATCAAGGTGAGCCTGATGGGGCTCTCTTCGCGTCCTATCTGATCCGTGCTCGAATCAAGGCGAACACTGCGAATCCGAAGTTTCTCGCCTACTTCTACGGATCACGCCTTGGCACATCGCTGGTCGCTGGTCGCGCGACTCCCGCCGCTGACGGCAAGTACAACTTAAACACGGGCACGATTGACTCACTGCCAGTACCGGTACCGGCTACTCTGGATGAGCAGGAGAAAATCGTCGAGGTTCTCGAAGCCCTCGACCGCAAGATCGACCTCCATCAGAAGAAGCGGGCTGCGCTGGAGGAGCTTTTCAAGTCCCTGCTGCACAAGCTGATGACTGGGGAAATCTCAGTCTCGGATCTGGATCTGTCGGCACTGTCCCCGGCCTCGACGCAACACGAGGAGGCCTCGGCATGAGCACACTCAAGATCAGCGAAGCCGGCACCGTGCAGTTCCCGATGGTGAAGCATGCGGTGGAGATCGGCTGGACATCGATCACGCCGGAGAATGCGCGCACCAAGCGCGGCGGCGAGGCGGGCACCTTCTTCCGCGACGTGCTGGAAGCCAAGCTCGCCGCTTTCAACCCCTGGCTGTCCGCCGACGCTGTACGTTCCGTGGTGGAAACCTTGGATGCACTACCCGCCACCATCGAAGGCAACCGTGAACTGCTGGCCTGGCTGCGCGGCGAGCGCCAGTGGTACGACGAAGCCGAGAAACGCCACCGGCCGGTGACGGTGATCGACTTCGAGCACGTGGCGGACAACGTGTTCCACGTGACGTGGGAATGGAAGATCAAGCCGCCCGCGCGCAAGGGGAACCGGGCCGACGTGATGTTCGTCGTCAACGGCGTGCCGGTGGTGATTGTCGAGCACAAGAACCCTAAGGACGGCGACGCCATCGAGCGCGCGATCAAACAACTGCGACGCTACGAGCTGGAGACACCCGAACTGCTGGCCACGGCCCAACTCTTCAACGTGACACACCTGCTGGACTACTGGTACGGCGTGACCTGGAACGCGAACCGGCGCGACATGGCGCGCTGGAAGCAGGCGCCGGAGGAAACCTACCGCTTCGCGGTGCAGGCCTTCTTCGAGCCGACCGACTTCCTGCGCACCCTGCAGCACTGGATCTTGTTCTACGTGCAGGACGGCGAGACGCGCAAATCGGTGCTGCGCCAGCACCAGCGGCGCGCCATCGACGCCATCCTGGATCGCTGCGCCGACCCGGCCAAGACGCGCGGCCTGGTCTGGCATACCCAGGGCTCGGGTAAGACCTTCACCCTACTGACCGCCGCGCGGTTGATCCTTGAGGACAAAGCGCGCTTCGCCAACGCGACGGTGATCCTGGTGGTGGATCGCGCCGAACTGGAAGGCCAGTTGAAGGGCTGGGTAGAGCGCCTGCTGGGCGAGATGCAGCAGCAGGACATCGCGGTGAAGCGGGCCAACAACAAGGCCGAGCTGCAGTCCCTACTGGATGCCGACTTCCGGGGGCTGGTCATCTCGATGATCCACAAGTTCGAGGCCGTCCGCAAAGACAGCTGCCTGCGCGACAACGTCTACGTGTTCATCGACGAAGCGCACCGGTCGGTAGCCAAGGACCTCGGCACCTACCTGATGGCGGCGGTACCCAAGGCCACGATCATCGGCTTCACCGGCACGCCCATCGCGCGCACGTCGCAAGGCGAAGGCACGTTCAAGATCTTCGGCACGCAGGATGAGCTGGGCTACCTGGACAAGTACTCCATCGCCGAGAGCATCGCCGACGAGACCACGCTGCCGATCAAGCACGTGATGGCGCCGAGCGAGATGACGGTGCCGGCCGAACGGCTGGACAAGGAGTTCTTCGCGCTGGCCGAGAGCGAAGGCGTGACGGATGTCGAGGAGCTGAACAAGGTGCTCGACCGCGCGGTGGGGCTGCGCACCTTCCTGACGGCAGACGACCGCATCGAGAAGGTGTCCGCCTTCATCGCCGAGCACTTCAAGGAGAACGTGCTGCCCCTGGGCTACAAGGCCTTCGTGGTGGCGGTGAACCGCGAGGCCTGCGCCAAGTACAAGAAGGCGCTGGACAAGCTGCTGCCTCCCGAGTGGACCGCGCCGGTCTACACCGAAAACTCGGCCGACGTGGTGGATCGGCCGCTGGTGGCCGAGCTGCAGCTTTCCGACGAGGCCGAGGAACAGGTGCGCTTGCTGTTCAAGAAGCCCACCGAGAACCCGAAGATCCTGATCGTCACCGACAAGCTGCTCACCGGCTACGACGCGCCGCCGCTGTACTGCTTGTACCTCGACAAGCCGATGCGCGACCACGTGCTGCTGCAGTCGATTGCGCGCGTGAACCGGCCCTACGTGGACGCCAACGGCGTGCAGAAGCGCGTCGGCCTGGTGGTGGACTTCGTCGGCGTGCTGCGCGAGCTGAAGAAGGCGCTGCAGTTCGACTCCAGCGACGTCAGCGGCGTGATCGAGGATCTCGACGTGCTGCTGCAGGACTTCCTGCAACGCATCGAGCAGGCCAAGAAGGACTACCTCGAGGCGGACGCCAGCGGTACGCCTGACGAGCGACTGGAACGCCTGGTGTTCGGCCGCTTCCTCACGCCCGAGGCGCGCAAGGACTTCTTCGAGAGCTACAAGGAGATCGAGGCGCTGTGGGAGATACTCTCGCCTGACCCCGCGCTGCGTGATCACATCGCGACCTATAAGCAGCTGAGCCAACTCTACGCGGCCGTGCGCAATGCCTACGCCGAGAAAGTCGGATTTGTGGCTGACCTGGCCTACAAGACGCGTCGCCTGATCGAAGAAAGTGCCGAGCAGCAAGGGCTGGGGCGGTTGACCAAGAGCGTGACCTTCGATGTGGCGACCCTGAAGTCGCTGCGCGGCGAAGGCGGGTCGGACGAAGGCAAGGTGTTCAACCTCGTGCGCGGCCTACAACACGAGATCGACGAAGACCCCGCCGCTGCCCCGGTGCTGCAGCCGCTGAAAGACCGCGCTGAGCGCATCCTGAAGGATCTGGAGGAGCGCAAGACGACCGGTCTGGCGGCGATGGACCAGTTAGCGGCACTGGCTGCAGAGAAAGAAGCCGCCATGAAGGCGGCGCGTAACAGCGGCCTGTCCGCCCGCGCATTTGCCGTCGCCTGGGTGCTGCGCGAGGACGCGGCCGTCAAGGCGGCGGGCATCGACCCCATGACGCTGGCTAAGGATGCTGAGGAGTTGCTCGGGCGCTTCCCGAATGCCTCGGTCAACGCCGACGAGCAGCGACGGCTGCGTGCATCGCTCTACAAGCCCCTGCTCGCTTTGGCGCAGGACGAGCGGGCACGGGTCGTGGATCTGGTCGTGAGGTGTCTCCTGAGAGAGGATTAGAGGATGAAGCGTGCCGGGTATCCGGCGCAAGAGTTGCGCCGCAAGGCATACGTCTGGGCTCTCAAACTCAGGGTCAATCCGAGAGTCATTCGGATCCAGCAGATGCGCCGAAAATGGGGTTCCTGTTCCTCGAATGGCATCGTGACCTTAGCTCTGGATCTTGTCGATCAGGACGAAGGTTTTCAGGATTATGTTATCGTTCACGAACTTCTGCATTTGCGCTACAGAAGCCACGGAAGGATGTTTAAGGCGCTCATGAGCGTGCATGTTCCCAAATGGCGTTATTTGGAGACCTTGCGACGATAGCGCGGTCTCTTATTTTGTCAGCGTGCGTCTCTCGGAAACTGCTATTCACATCAAAACGGTGAATCCAGCTCCGCGAGAAGTGATTCTAGCAAAAGAGGAAAAACAATAGTCCCTCCATTCTGACCGATCCGTCTGGGCAGCGCTTCGCTGTTTTTGCCCACTCCGAACTGATTGACAGAACAACTCGACCATTCTGTTGGGTTCGCTACAACCTGGTAAATCTAAAACGGCAAACGCGAACGAAGAACCGTCGCTCTTGGCGAAAGAACTCCGACATCGGCCTCCCTCACCCCATGTGCTTGGTCCTCGCCCCTCAAGGGTATACGGAACGTTTAAGGTGAATGCGAACGACGGGTTGCCTGGGCCGGGCAGAACCCGCCGAACCCCCGCTTTGCGGGGGGCGCGCCGTTGGCGCTTTCGTCGGGCTCTGCCCTTTTTTTGGGGCACACATTACGCAGCTGCGCTGCTGGCTCGAAAACCTGCACCAAAGCCAATAATTGCAAGGGGTTTCGGTGTCCGCCACCGGAGCGTGAAAGCTGGCGGACAAGTGGCCCTATCCGGTCCAACTTTGGCAGACACTTTTCGCGTGCCGTTTTCGTTATCAAAACAGGCTCTTGGCCTCGATTGTCCGTCACCATCGGCACACGTCAGCCACCAACTCCCCAAAATTTCGCCGTCTCGCTGAATAGGTTTGTTAGAGACCAACAGGGGAATTGCAAAAATGAGTGGCCGAATTTCTATCCGTCTACGTTCCGGCGACGAGGAGACTTTGCGCCGAATGGCGCAAGAGCGCGGGCTACCGCTCACGACTTTTGTCCGCGTGATGATCGAGATTGGCATGGGACAGCTCACCGTCCTCGAGGCCATGGAACGCTTTCAGGATCGCAACGAGCTCATCGCGCGGGAGATCCTTGCCCGCACGATGGCGACGGCGGTCCAGTCTGGCGTGGACAAGGAGAAGCTCGAGAAAGGCAGGGAGCTCGCCGGCCAGATCATCGATTCCATACGCCGTCAAGCGGAGGAGGAGCGGTCATGATGCCGCGCGGGAAAATCACCATCTGGGCGCAGGGCTTCGGTACGTTTTTCCATCGCGTTCATATCGCAGCCGCGCACATTGGCCGCGCCGCGCTGGTCTTCCTTGGGGTATGGGGTCTGATCTGGGATGTCTGCCTCTATCTCTTCGCCCCGCGAGCGGGAGAGTACTTCTGGGATTTTGTGATCGGGTCGCTGCGCAGCTTCCTCCTCGATGGCGGGTCGGCCATGCGGATCGCGATACACGGCGAGACGGTGACGGCACCCGCATGGCAGGTGCGCGATTATGCCTGGCAACATTTCCCGTGGCTCAGCTTTTGGGTGTGGGGCGTTCTGTCCCTGGGAGGCTGTGTTTCTCTCGCCATCGTGGCCGTGCGTCTCCTCGTGCGTCGCGGAGCCAATGACCTTACCGATTTGTTCGTCCGTGGGCAGCGCATGGTCGCCCCGGAGGACGTGGCTGCTTTGATTCCACCCGACGATCGCAGCCCTTTCCAGATCGGCGGCGTTCCGGTTCCGGCGAGCAAGCTCGCGCGCAACGTCCTCGCGGTAGGCAGCATGGGTGCCGGCAAAAGCCAGGCGATTTTGCACCTCATGGACACAGCGCGGGACAGCGGAAAGAAGACCGTGGTCTACGACTTCTCGGGAGAGTTTGTGGAGCGGTACTTCCGGGAGGGCAGAGACATTTTGCTCAATCCCCTCGATGCCCGCTGCGCTCCGTGGAGCCTCTTCGCCGATATTCGCCGGGAGACCGACCCCGCGGCACTGGCGGAATTTTTTGTTCCGGACAAGGGAGCCAAATCGAATCAGGATCCCATCTGGGACGAGGCGGCCAAGATGCTCCTGGAGGATGTGATCCGCATTGTGGGTCGCCGGACGAAGCGGACCATGGCCGAGTTGCTACGGGTGCTGGCACAACCCGTGGACGCGCTTATCCCACTATTGGCGGGGATGCCGAGCTCAGCGAGTATCAACGACAAAAATCCCAAAGGGAGCCAGTCGGTGCAATTCTCGCTGCTGGGTCAGCCCGCCATCCGATTTTTCAAGTTTTTCGACCGCGAGGGGACTTTCAGTATACGTGACTGGGTGCAGCACGAGGATGATAGCTGGCTGTTTATCGCTTCCCGCGCGGACCAGCACGCGACCATCAAGCCTTTCGCGTCGGCCTGGCTACAAATTGCGATGATGGCGGCCATGGAGCTGCGGCCCACCACGGAGATTCGTATGCTGCTCATCCTGGACGAACTCGCGTCCCTCAAAAAGATGCCCGCCCTCGAGCCTGCCCTGACCCTGGGGAGAAAATTCGGAATCTGCACCATCGCGGGTATCCAGAATGCCGCGCAGCTCGATGAGCTCTACGGGCAGGATATCACCAAGGTGCTCCTCGCCAACTTGCAGACCAAACTCGTTCTCCGCACGGAAGAGGAAAGCAGTGCAAAACGCCTGGCCGAGATCTTGGGTAAGGCAGAGCTCGACGAGGTGCAGGAGAACATCAATTTGGGCGGCGAGGATGAGCAGCATACGAGCGCTCTGGTTCGACAAAAGCAGGAGCGATTCGTCGTGTTACCGACCGAGATCCAGATCCTCAAGGACCTCGAGGGATACCTCAAGATTGCGGGGGAGTTCCCCGTCTGCAAGGTACAGATTCCGTATCGAGCCCGTCCTGTGATCGCCCCGGAGTTTGTGGAGCGGGAGGGACTCCAATTCGTTTGGGGGGAACAGTTGTCCAGTGGCGGGCCCGCGTTGGAGGCGGAAGGGGTTGGCGAAAGTGATCCCTTCGATGTGCCTGCCGCGCCAGATACGGATCAGGACCAGGAAACCGATTGGGATGAGGGAGCCTGGCTATGATCAGCGTGGGACAGATATCGAGCGCCGGAGGAGCGGCAACGTATTACACGGAGGAACAGAGCCGCCTCGAGTATTACCAGGGCGAGGCCGCGCCGAGCGAGTGGAAGGGGATCGGTGCAAAAATCGCTGGGATCGAGGGAGAGGAGGTCACGCGAGAAAACCTCGAGGCCATGCTTTTGGGGCGGGTCAAAGAAGTGGGAGAACACGGCCAGATCGTGGAGCGTGAGCTTGGCCGTATCCGTGTAGACCAGGCGACGGGGGAGAAAACTCTCGAGCACCGCGCAGGGTGGGATTTCACGTTCTCCGCGCCAAAGAGCGTTAGCATCGAGGCGGAAGTTTTTGGGCGCGAGGACGTGCTGAAGGCCCATCAGGAAGCCGTCGAGAAGGCGATGGGTTATCTCGAGCGTCACGCCCAGGCCAGAATCGGCGGACAAACGGTGGAGACGGGCAATCTCACCTACGCCAGCTTCGAGCACGCAACGACTCGCGCCGGAGATCCCCAAACGCACACCCATGTCGTCGTCACCAATGTTACCTACGACTCGGGAGGCAAGGCCTATTCCCTGGAGAGCAAGGGCCTGTACGAGGCTCGACACGCGGCGGATAACGTCTACAAGAACGAAATGGCCAAGGCGCTCGAGGCGCGGGGGTACCAGCTGGAGTGGGACGCCAAGGGAAATTTTGAAATTCGGGGGTATACCCGCGAGCAGATTGAGGCCTTCAGCAAGCGCAGCGAAGAGATCGCGCAGGAGCTCAAGGAGCGTGGCGTCACCCGGGCGGAGGCTTCCGCAGAAGAGCGGCAGATAGCGACCCTGGCGAGCCGCCAGGAGAAGAATCACGCAGAATCCCGCGAGGCCCACGCTACGCGCTGGCAGGAGGAAGCGAAAGCCCAGGGAATCCGGCCAGCAGAGCGGGGAGAACCTCGTGAACAGAGAGAAGTCGGGATGGCCGCGGCGCGGGAGGCCGTGTTCAAGGCCATGGCCCATATCACCGACAAAGAAGCCGCTTTCAAGGAGACGGACTTGTACAAGGAGGCCGCGCGGCTGAGTCAAGGGAAAGCTGGCCTCGAGGATCTGGACAAGGCCGTTCAGGAAGCGCGCAAAGCGGGCGAGCTGCGAGATCGCGGGGACGGAAAGCTGACCACCCGCGAGATGCAGGACCTCGAGAAAGGCTTGGGAGACGGCCTGGAGCGGGGCCGGGGAGCCCATGCCCAGATCATGGACAGGAAGGAGTTCGAGAAAGCCGTACGGGACTTCGAGGCTCAGAAAAGCAAGGAAGCGGGCAAGGAATTCCGTCTAAGCGCGGAGCAAAAGGAATCGGCGCGGATGATCCTTGTCGGATCCGACCGATTCCAAGGCGTGCAGGGTCTGGCGGGCACGGGCAAGACCACCATGCTCGAGTTTGTGCGGAAGGCCGCCGAGTCCAAGGGCTGGGAGGTGCGGGGATTCTCCACGGGGGCGGCACAGGCGCAGAAGCTCGAGGCCGAGTCGGGGATCCGTAGCCAGACCACCAAATCCTTCCTGATGGAGCGAAAAGGGGACGATCCGCGCGCACGCCGGGATGCCGAGCTCGCCAAGGGCGCGCTACGGACCTTTGGACAAGGAAAAAAGATATCGGAAAGGAAGCTCGAAAAACTCGAGAGCGACCCGCGCACCCAAAAGGCCTTCGATTCCCAGGGTCGGCTGTACCTGATCGACCGAAAGGGCAAGATTTATCAGCCCGATCTGCACCGCCAGAACCGGGTGGTGGAGAGCCGGAATCTGCGCCATGGAGGCCTCACGAAGACCAGGTACGTCGTCGGCAAAGACGGAGTTTTCAAGCAGGGCGGCACAATGTATTCCGAGCTGGCCGGGAAGGTTCACGACAAGCTCCGGCAGAGAGTAGAGCGGGACTATCGCCGCGCCATGGACCAGGTGCGGCGGGACGTTGCCCGAAACGGCGGGCGGGTTGGAATTCTCGAGCAGACACGGGTAATCGCCCATCGCTTGAACCGCGATGTCCAAAAGGGGCTCTTGAGCGTCGGATTTCAGAAAGCTGAGCGCTGGCAAAAGGCCGGGGCGCTGGAATCGCTGGTCGTCCGCGCCAAGGTCGCGATCCAGCAGCGGCAGGCACGCGCGGAGCTGGTGAGGGAGCTGAAAGCGCAGGCCACGAGCCTGGATCGTCCCATGCCCAAGAAAACGCTGTACATCCACGATGAGGCGAGCCAGGCTGGGATCAAGGAGTTCCGCGAGGTCATGAAGCGCACCGAGGAGGATGGCGCGCGCACGGTTTTCCTGGGAGACCGTCTACAGCATCAGTCCGTCGAGGCGGGGAAGGCCTTTGAGCAGGCACAGCGGCACATGCCCATGGCCGAAATGACGGACATTCGGCGGCAGAAAACCGACGAAACCAGGAGCGCCGTGCGGGCTGTCCTCGAGGGCCGCCACGGGGAGGCCATCGCGGGATCCGCGCGGGAGGTAAAAACCCATCAGGAGGCCGTGAAAGCGCGTTATGAGGGCCGCACGCTGACCGACCGCGAGCGCCAGACCATGCGGGCAGAGCTCCGCACAGCGGCGCGCGAGGACAATCGCGCTGTCATTCGGGAGATCGCCAAGGATTTTGCCTCCCGAAGTGTCGGAGAGCGGGACAAGACGGCCATCATCACCAGTACCAACGCCGATCGACGGGAAATCAATGCCGCCGTTCGAGAGGAGCTCAAAGCAAGGGGGGAGCTCCAGGGGGAGCGGGAATTTCGCGTGCTGGAAAAGAAGGATATCTCCGACGCCGAGCGGCGGGCGGCGGCCTACGAGCGAGGCGATGTCGTGCGGTTCACCAGCGCCCATCGTGCCCTTGGGGTGGAGCGGGGTGCGGAGGGGCGCGTACTTGGCAAGGACGATCGGGCGAACCGGGTAAAGGTCGCGCTCGAGGATGGGCGCATTGTACACATGCGGGGCGATCTGCGGGGCGTGGAAGCGGCGCGGGAGGTCACGCGATCCTTTGCGGAGGGGGATCGCGTCGCCTTTCTCAAGAACGATCGGGAGTTAGGCTTCAAAAACGGCGAAAGCGGCAAAATCCTCGAAATTTCAGGAAATCGCATGACCGTCGAGGTGGATGGAAAGCAACGGAACATTGATTTGGAGAAATACCGCCACATCGACCATGGTTACGCCACCACGAGCGTAAAAGCTCAGGGCCAGAGCGTGGAGCGGGTGATGGTCCACCACAATACAGAGGCCGGACGCCATGGGGACCGGGAGACCTACGTCAACCTCACCCGCGCCAAGCACGAGCTGAAAATCTACACCAACAACCTCGAGAAGGCTCAGCAGCAGGCTGGAATGAGGCTCGATAAGGAGGCCGCCCATCGGGAGACGGAGCTGCGCGGCAAAGATACCGACCAGCGGGAGCAGCAAAAAATGGGGCGGGAGCAGCAGCGGGAAGCCGATCGGGAGGCCGCCAAAGTGGCGACTGGATCCGACAAGAACAAGGACAAGGACGAGGAGCTGGATCTTTTCCCGGGCCGGTAAAGTTTTTCGCTTCGATGCTGAATAAGGCGAGTACGTTGATCTGTTCAGCAAGGAGAAGTGACATGAAAGGGTTAGTAAAACGCATGGCGGTGCTTTTTGTTCTAGCCAATCTGATGACTGGCTGCGCCTATTTCTCGGTCTTGCATCACAACCTCGAGCGCAGCTTCGGGACCCAGACCACGAGCAAGAGCAACTGAGGGGGCACAAAAATGAAAAAGCTCGTTACGGCAATTACGGCAATGCTGTCTTTGACGATGGCCTCCATAGCCCATGGAGCCGGACTCGGGTCTGCTCTGTCCGAGGCGGCGCAGGGATCTGGAGGTCCTGCCACGGCTCAGTCGGGGCCGTCCCTGTCGGCTCGCCAGTTGGCCCTGGTCCTGAATCGCTGGGGGGTTAGTCCCGATGGTAGTCCAATGACCAAGCAGCTCGTGGACGCCGGTTTCGATCCTGCCACCTGCAATACCGGCCTGATCGACTCCTGGTTGACTGGAAACAGCTTTCTGGCCATCGACCAGGGACCACACCGGGGTATTTTCGGGATGATCATTCCCATCCATCAAGACGGCGAACCGATTGGGGGATGGCAGCTCTGGGGGACGATGCTGCCGATGGAGAAAAATCTGGCGGTAGCGCTCCCCCATGCTTTCGGGCCATCTGTGCGGATGGTCCCAAACCCGGGCATGATGCCAGTCTGGGGAGAGATCCACAGTTATCCGGCCACGTTCTTGCCGGACGAAAAATCGGGCGACTACGGTTGCTTTGGGTATCAGTACCGCATTGAGCGGAGTTACGACTGTTACATGGTAACGGACAACTGGTGGCGGCGTGAGCAGGCCGAGGAGAGCGACCATCGACATTTTGCCGACCTCGAAAAGGCCTTTCAGACGCTGACCCAAAACATCAATGACACCTGGGGAAGCGCTGCCCCCCGCTACGTCTACCTGTGCCGCAGTGGAACCGCGACCCACGGACTGGGATCTCTGCCCCTCAATCGCTGGCAGAAAGCGGGGCAGCACCCCTGGAGCCCATTCCAGGCGCAGTTCAAGCCCTACCTTATCCATGATGTGAACGCGGTTTTCATCAAAGAAAATTTGCGCGAGCGGCTGATGCACCAGTACAACGACCCTCTTCTGGACGCTTTGGCGCGTTCCGTTACGGAGGTCGAGAAGGTCCGCGTCGTCGGGGTGCCGGTAGGCAAGGTCCAGAACAGCCTGTTTGGCTTCACCAGTGGCGCGGCCATGCCCCAGGATTATTTCCTGGCGGCCATACCGGAATCCGTGCCGGAGAAGTGACATGCAGAGATCGACCATTTTTGCCGCAATGGCAGCCGCTCTGGTCATCCTGGAGCTCCCCGTAGCGTGGGGAGCGGGGTTGGCCAGCAAGGCGGAGACTTCCAGCAAGGCCTCCCACGGATGGGAGGCCAGGCAGAGCCGGGAAAATCGGCTGTCCCATCGGCGTTCCGCCTCAGTGAGCGAAGAGCAGAACGCTTCAGCCGTCTTGATCCCCATACTCCGTCAGGCGGAAACTGGAGGCCTCCGGCTGAAATCGCGTGCTACGACGCAACTGGTGGAGGCCTGCCAGGTGTTCAGCGGCGTGCCTCTGGTGGGGTCCATCTGGTCCTACTGCCAAGGTACAGGGGCGCATGTGATGCCTTACCTCCCAGGATCCGGTATGGCCGAGCAGGTTCTTTTTGGGGCGTTGCAGCGTACTGGAGATACGGGCCTTTGCAGTGGGAATCGTTGGGCATTTGGGCAGTTCAATACGGGCCACGGATCTGGGAACAATGCAAACCTCCCAGATTCCATTCTCGTGTCCCAGTGGCCGGGGGAGCTGAAAACTCGCTGGTTCCGGCAGGTCTTTACGCGATACGGCGCACGTCTGACCGATCCCCTTTTTGCCACCGTTTGCTATGCGGCAGAGGCACGGATTCTGGCCAATGCCGAGCGGCTACTCGCCAGCGAAGGGCAGCGGCAGGGGGGCGGCTATCGGATCACGATGGGCCAGGCCACACAGGCCGTCGTTGATGGCGGTGGCCGGTCCGTCATCACCACCGCCATGCGCCTGGTCGCTCCCGCTTTCCAGCAGGGATCAGGCTGCGTTGTGCCCGCAAAGCCGGACGTTGTGTACAACCCCGCCGAGAATTCCTGGACCTGCGCCGGGGTTCAGGTGAACGCGGGGCAGCGGACCGCCTCGGCGGGGGGATTGACGATCCTCGGAGATGGGACGTTTTGGGGGCGGAGCCTGCGCGTGTCCCTCTCGAGCGAGGGGAGCCGAGAGAATGCCCAGACGACTTCCCATTCGTCCTACTCTAGCGGGGAGAGCTCCTCAAGCAGCAGCTCGAGCGTTAATATAACACAATGATTTTACTTATAGTTGCTGTGCTGATGACCTTAGCTCTGTTCGTGGGCAGCCTGCTGGTTCATGAGCTGGGCCATGCCTTGGCCGTGCGGGTTCTGGCCGGGCCGGGAGCGGTGGAGGAGATCTCCGCGGGATCCCCGGCGATTTTCCGGTGGGGGTTGCTGCGCATCGGGATTTTGCCGACATGGGGATTCGTGCGCTTCGACCTGAGCCGGGTATCGCCAGCAGACCGCCGCCTGATTGCGGTAGCGGGGCCTCTGGCGTCGGTAGCGCTTGCAGCGGCGTTTGGGGTAGCAGCAGCAATGCTCCCGATGGATGAGGGGTGGAGACAGGCTTTTCACGCCATGTCTGCGGCAAATTTTTGTCTCGCCGGATTCAACCTGCTGCCCATCCCCCCGCTCGACGGCTGGACGATCCTCGAGACCTGGCTACACATCGATCAGGAGCGTTCCGAGCTTCTGCGCCGGATCGGTGCGGGTGTGGTTTTCGCGGGGAGCGCTTGGATCGCGCTATGGCTCCTGTCGAAGCGCTAGCGCCTCCGCCGCTTGCCCCTGCGACGTTTTTCCTGCCTGCGGTCGTACTTCCAGAGGCCGTAGGAGAACCAGAGAGCCCCGACCGTAACCAGGGCACCAAAGGCGTCCAGCGCCCACATCACCTCGGCTGCTATGTCGGCGCCGGCCATCGCGTCCCTCCTCGCACTTTGGATACACTCTCGATTCTACCGGGGCAGGGATAGGCGCGCCACACCCGTTGTGTCACGAGTCGAAGCGGGATGCCACGCCTGCGTTGGGCGAGAAGCAACGGAGTTGTACAGTAACGTCGGATCCAGGGGGGAACGAAGCACGCTGCTCCGCTAATCACCTGAGTAGCACACCTAATTCCTGTATTGTGTCCGCGACCGCCGGTGTCTGGGCATCGCTGTACGCTTTTTCGGCAGCGTCGCTATGCAGACCATCTGATGAGAAATGTGATGCGCTAATTTTTTTGACCTCATGTACTGGAACGGTCTTCTCCCAAACAGCCTTGCCGTCGTGGTATATCGTGATTTTGTCGGCTAGGGTAACATCCATAGAGTAATATCGTGGCGTGAACATGCCGACTATGGGGATAATTCCTAGAGATAGGGTTTTCCCTAAGTCATAGTGAACCATGACTTCGTACTTACTAGGCGGCAAAGTATGGATGCTCGTCTGTATGGCCCAGCCTGTCGCAGGCACGCTCTCCGCCTGCTCCGCCAGAGCACCAGATTCTTTCAATGCGCTAGTTTCGAGCTTTTCATAGAGAGTGACCAGTTCTTTTTTTGAGAATGTAGCTTCGCGACATTTATGTGTAACGGCAAACAAGCACCCGCTTTGAAATTGGCCGTCAGTCACGTCTGTGACGATTGTTACGTTCTTTTGTTTTAAAGCGGTCTGCGGTCGTGTGCCAGAAAAATGGTTGATTGGTGTACTTGCACAGCCAGAAAGCCCAACCGCAAGCGATGTGGCTATCAATATATTGCGAGTCTTGTTCATTTATCCTTCCTTTTAGTCATCTAATCCACCTAAAAACTATGCAAAAAACTTACTTGGTTTACAGCTTAATCGAGGCGCTTCGCCAATTCCTCTGCTCTTAAATGCGTATACCTTTTTAGCATCTGTAACGTCTTGTGCCCTGTGATAGCGGCCACTTCCATGGGATTGAGGCCTTTTTCAAAAAACCGCGTCGTGGCCTCATGGCGAAGATCGTGAAATCGCAAGTCTTCGATGCCCGCACGCTTGCAGACCCTCGTGAAGCTCAAGTGAATGGCTTCGTAGGTCGTCCCGAACACCCTCCCATCCATCGAGCGCGGCAGGCCTCGCAGAATCTCCACGGCCACACTCGACAACGGCACCACGCGCGCCGTTCCGTTCTTGGTAATGGGCAGGGTGGCCGTGCGTTTTTCGAGATCCACATGGGCCCAGAGCAAGCCGACAGTCCGTATAGGCCGCTCGCCCGTCTCAGGATCTGCCGTTCCCTTCGTCTCTAACATCTCACCCGCGCGCATGGCCGTCTCGATGGCAAACCGGACCACCGGTAGGAGCCAGGGATTCTTGGCGTTGGCACATTCGGTCAGGAGACGGGTTTCTTCGTCTCCCTGGAGACGACGATCGCGGGCTTTGGCTGGCGGTGGTTTTCGTAAAAACGCGGTGGGAATTCCGGCGGGTAGTGCGACCCCCCACTCTTGGACTGCAGTTTTATAGACCCGCTGGATCCATCCCAGATCGTGTCGGACTGTTTGTGTTTTTGCGCCAGAGGCTAGGCGCTCGTCACGATACCCCGCCAGGATCGCGGGCGTGATCGCAGCGAGAGAGTAGTCGCCCAGTTGCCGGGCGATGGCGCGGAGATTGTTGACTGCGTTGACCTGCGAGCGCAGGCGCGGTACCTCTTGCTCTATGTAGCGCTCGATCGCATCCTTCAGTAGGAGATTTTGCCCGCCAACCAAGCCCGGCACGAAGGCGCCGCGGGCCATCTCTGCTTCGACGACCGCAGCCCAGGCTTGTGCCTGGGCCTTCGTTCGGAAGGACCTCACCTGGGCTGGGTAACCTTTTCGGATAACCCGGGCCTGCCAGGACGTGGTCTTGCCAGCGGCGTTCTTTCGGGCGCGGATACTAGCCATACCTAGAACTGGTTTGGACGATTTTGGGACATTTGGAGGCTTGCGTTGGCAGACGATTCATTGTAACATGCTGATTGTGATGGTGCCCCGAGCGCGAATCGAACGCGCGACCTACCGCTTAGGAGGCGGTTGCTCTATCCACTGAGCTACCGGGGCTGGAAGCAATAGAGTAGCAAAGGAAGGGGCTTGGGCCTAGCTTAGGACCAG
>JABEBX010022036.1_pt1 | contig 32562 bp, 31 predicted proteins | sample 7245971 | NCBI WGS metagenome assembly JABEBX01 (sample SAMN14506365, study PRJNA622280) | hot springs metagenome | biome: hot spring [ENVO:00000051]|acidic hot spring [ENVO:00002120]; feature: spring [ENVO:00000027]|sediment [ENVO:00002007]; material: sediment environment [ENVO:01001048]... | reverse complement strand
AGCACATCTCTCCCACAGTCTTTTATGGACTTTGCCAGAGTATTTCCAATAGAATTTACAAAATCGTACCCTCTGCCCATAACACATATCGGTACTATCTTGGCTAAGGGATTATGATAATGGATAAAGGGAAGTTGAACTTCGAGGGAATGTTCATGCGTATGGGAATCGGCATCCTCTTCGATTATACTGGAATTTTGTATAATGGATGTCGCAAGTTCACGATCGATTTCCATCGTGAATCCCGGCATACTGAAAACACCTTCGGATAGTATACCAGCCTTGCTCCCGTAACCGGTATGATTTGGGCCTATTACAATAATTGTTTCTGGTATCTCAACGCATGCATATACTTTACCTGAAACACTGCCTGAATAGATATATCCTGCGTGAGGTGAAACTATACCTCTTGCCTTTATGCGTTTTTCTTCATGTGCTGAAAATTCTTTTACCAGTCTCTCGAGACTTGCGGCATTTGCAGGATAAAATGTACCTGCAACTGCTGGTTGCCTTTTCATAAATCCTCCTGATTTTTTTTGTCATCGTATCCTTATAAGGGCTTCTCCAGGATTGACGGTATCACCATCGTTTACATAAATCTCATAAACTACACCATCTATAGGCGTATGAACTTCACTCTCCATTTTCATAGCTTCTATTACCATTACCGCATCACCAGCAACTACCTTGTCTCCCTTTTTTACTTTTACGGAAGATACCTTTCCAGGAATCGTTGTTGTTACGTCGCCAATCTCCGTTGCTTTTGGTCTCTCTGTTTTGATTGCAGCCTTTGGTATCAATTCACCTTCTTGCGATGTAACTACTTCAACAAGCGGCTCCACAATTACTTCTTCGAGTTTTCCGTCTACATATACGAAGAACATTCTTGGATTTTCCGTTCTCTGTCCAGCACCTGCTATCCTGATATGGTACATCTCTCCATGTAATTTTACATTAAATTCGCTTGGTGCAAGGCGTGCTATATGTTTTTTCTCCTTTCCTTTTTCAGGCGCTTCGAACCTCGGCATTAAAACCTTTAATTCACCTTTTTCTCTGAGTTCAAAAAACTCGGATGCAACCTGAGGAAACAGGGCATAAGAAAGCACATCCTCTTCTGTCTTTGCTTTATTTCCGATTTCTGCCTTTAGTTTAGTAAATTCTGATTCAAGGTAATCTGCGGGTCTGCGATCTATGACCTTTTCGGTTCCTATAGCAAGTTTTTTTAAGTTTTCGTTTATCTCTCCCGGCGGCTTGCCATATAGCCCTTTGAGGTAGTTTTTTACTTCGTTTGTTATTACTTTATACCTCTCTCCGCTGATAATATTTAGCGTTGCCTGTGATCCGACTATCTGGCTCGTCGGTGTTACGAGCGGCGGGTAACCAAGATCCTGTCTTACCACAGGAACCTCATCTAAAACATCGCTTATTTTATCAAGTGCGTTCTGTTCTTTGAGCTGGGATGCCAAGTTTGAAAGCATACCGCCTGGTATCTGCCATAAGAGTATCTTCGTGTTTATACCTGTATACTCGCTTTCGAAAGAGGCGTACTTCTTTTTGATCTCTCTGAAATAATCCGCAATATCTGAGAGTATTTCAAGCGACAATCCTGTATCATAGTCCGTATCCTTTAAAGCAGCTACTATGGATTCCGTCGGGGCCTGGGATGTTCCCGAAGCAAATGGAGATATTGCAGTGTCGACAATGTCAACGCCTGCCTCTATAGCCTTTAAAATAGCCATAGTAGCGAATCCGGCAGTATCATGTGTATGGAAATGAAGAGGAACCTTTATCGCCTCTTTCAATTGTCGGACAAGATCATAAGCTTCGTAAGGTTTGATCAGGCCTGCCATGTCCTTTATACATATGCTGTCCACACCGAGATCTTCGAGAGATTTTGCATAATCTATGAAATAATCTGTCGTATGAACAGGGCTTGTTGTGTAACTTAGCGCACCTTCAACGAACTTTCCGAACTGTTTAGCGGCCTTTATAGATGAGCGTACGTTTCGTATATCATTTAGGGCATCGAAGATCCTGAATATATCTATGCCGTTCTCAGCTGACTTTTCGACGAACTTCCAAACAATATCATCCGGATAATGCTTATACCCCACAAGATTTTGCCCGCGCAAAAGCATCTGAAGTTTTGTGTTCGGCAGCGCTTTACGCAATTCTTTGAGCCTTTCCCATGGATCTTCTCTCAGAAAACGCATGGCGCTGTCGAATGTCGCCCCACCCCATACCTCCATTGACCAGAAACCCACCTTGTCCATTTTATCGCAGATGGGAAGCATGTCTTCTGTTTTAAGTCTTGTAGCTATATGTGATTGATGAGCGTCTCTTAACGTTGTGTCCATTATATTTATTTTTTTTATCATGTTTAATCTCTACTTTCTCTTTTAAAGTATCACTCGTTTCGTATTTCAACTATAATCCTTCGTGCATGGCAATAGCGGATGCGATTGCAATAACCATATCCGCTGGGTCTACCTTTTGTGCATACTCCAGAAGTTCGGGATGTTCATTTATGAATTCAGTATCAAAATATCCCTTTTTGAAATCCTCGCTGTTAACTATGGCCTGTAAATAAGGAATATTGGTTTTGATCCCCCTTATGACGAATTCATCCAGTGCTCTTTTCATCCTATTGACAGCCTCCTGCCACGTCGATCCAATGACCGTAAGTTTCAAAAGGAGAGGGTCATAATAATCCGGTACTACATAGTCTTTATATACCGCACCGTCTATTCTTACACCGATACCACCAGGGGAGTAATATGCTGTGATCCTCCCTCCGTTCGGCAAAAAAGCATTTTGTGGGTCCTCTGCTATTAACCTGCATTCTATCGCATTTCCCTTTACCTTGACATCTTTTTGTTTTATGCCGAGTTCCAAACCTGCTGCTATTTCTATCTGTTTCTTTACGATATCTGATGATCCGCCAGTATCTGAACCTCTATATGATGGGGCTTGGTAATATATTTTTCAATGAAAATTTCAGGATTATCGAAGAACTTTGCTGCCTCTGATTTTGCAAGACTATAGTATCTCTTGAGTTCCCTCTCGTTATTCGCTATTCTTAAACCTCTACCTCCTCCTCCTCCTGATGCTTTTAATATAACCGGGAAGCCAATCGTCTTGCCCCATGTTATGGCATCTTTCTCATTTTCGATAGGTCCATCACTGCCGTATACAACAGGTATATTATGCTCTTTCATAAATTCTCTTGCTTTTAGTTTGTCACCCATGAGTTCAATTACAGAAGAAGTCGGTCCAATAAAAACTATACCCCTCTTCTCGCATAACTCAGCCATTCTCGGGTTTTCTGATACAAACCCGTATCCAGGATGTATTGCATCGGCCTTTATCTTCTGGGCTATATCAACGATCCTATGAATATTGAGATAAGCCTCTATCGGTCCGGGTGAAACGAGATATGCCTCATCGGCTTTTTTTATGTATAGAGCTGTTGAATCCTCTTCGGTGTAGATAACGGCACTCTTGATACCCATTTCTTTACATGCCCTTATTATTCGAGTTGCTATTTCGCCTCTATTTGCTACTAAAATCTTTTTAAACATGTTTTTGCTCCGCTGTATTTATGACACATACTATTTCTTTTTAAATATATTTTCCTCCCCTCTATAGAGACGCTTTATATTTTCCCTATGGGTGAAAAGGATAAACAAAGTCATAAATATAGCAAATGTTATCATAATATCCAATATAGGTTTACTGCGGAATAAGAAGAATGCTATAAACGGCATTGATATGGCTGCTGACAGTGCCCCTACCGAGGATACACGAGTTATTAAGAATGCATCCAGCCATATGACTATGAGAATTATGGCAAACAACGGGCTTAACGCAAGAAGTATTCCAAGGGTCGTTGCGATACCTTTGCCCCCTTTGAATCCAAGGAATGGGGTAAAAACATGTCCAGCTACGGCAATAACGCCGGTTATCGTCATAAGGAGGTAAAGATCCGTTTGTGGCAGCGGTTGAAAATAAAGTTTTACAAACAAAACCGGTATAAAACCCTTCAGTACATCGATGATCAGAACAAATGCACCCCATCCTTTACCCATTGCCCGTGTAACATTTGTTGCACCTATGTTACCGCTGCCGACTGATTTTATATTTATACCCTTTGCTTTAGCGACAAGATATCCTGTCGGCATGGAACCGATTAAGAACGCAGCTATAAATATTAAAACATAACGTAAAGTCATATCAACCCTTATATTTTTTATTTCCTTTATGCATGAATGTATTTTATACCCAATTAAGACATAATTCTCGTTTGTGTATGCTAAATAATATTTTCTTTTTGGTCAAGTGCTTATTGTTCTCTTATAAACGAGGCAATACTTATCGCGCTGATTGCAGCGGTTTCAGCGCGCAGCACATTATCGCCAAGCCCGGCAACGGTCACCATATGATCGTTTGCATACCGTATTTCGTCCTCGGAAAACCCGCCCTCTGGTCCTACAATTAACATGATGCGCTCCGATTGCTTTATAATGTCTGTGAATCTGTAAAGAGGTTGAACACCGTGGCCGTAGTGAAACAAGATCTTATGAACGTCAGACATGGATGTTATAAGTTCCTTGTATGTTATCTGATTGTAAATCTTTGGAATGTTCCGTCGCATAGACTGACTGACAGCCTCTCTTATAATTCTGTCACATCTATTAATAAAATTTTCGCCTTTTATCTTGACGATTGTATATTTTGAAATAAAAGGTACAATAACATCTACGCCGAGTTCTGTTGCCTTTTGCAGGACAATGTGCATTTTTTCATTTTTTATAACGGCCTGTGCGAGTATGATACCTGATTGTTTCTTGCCCATGGAGATTTGGTCTAAAATCCTGAATACTGCTTTATGTTCCCTCGTTCCTTCGAGCCTTGCATTATATCGATTCCCATTCTCATCGAGTAGTATGACAATCTCATGAGAAGATATCCTGAGACTTTTAAGGTGTTTGTATGTATTACCTTTTAGGACAATTTTACCTTGATCTATATCTGATGAAGCGATGATAAACTGCGGCATCTATCGTACAATCAGTACGCTGCAGTGAGCATGGTGGTTAACTCTGTCGCTAACACTTCCGAGCATATGTGCCATGACCTCGCCGTAACCATGACTGCCGACAACAATAAGGTCAAAACCATTTTTCTTCGCATAGCGCACAATTGTATCCCCTGGATTTCCATATTCAAGCACATAATTCGAATTAATATCATATCCTTTTAATTGCTCTTTTGCTTCTCGTATAATGTTGTTTCCCTTTTTTTTCAGTATATCATAGGCCACTGAACCGAGCTCTTCAATGCCAAACATGCCGAACGCATTCATAGGATGTTGAATAACGGTAATGAGGGTAAGCTCAGATTTGTATTTTTTTGTAAGATCCGCACTTACGTCAATAGCTTTTCTCGCATATATCGAACCATCTGATGCAACAAGTATCTTTTTATACATAAAAACATTCCACCTGTCTTGTTATATATAATATACCACATATAAAGACATATGCAAATAAATCGTCAAGATTTGTATTATTTAGTTGTACGTTTTTAAAATCTTTTCAATAATCTTTGTGGTTGATATATTACGAACTATCGGAATGGTAACTACATTACCATTATATGATTTTACAAAATCAGCACCTACTATATCTTTTGTTTCCCAGTCTCCGCCTTTTACAAGAACATCGGGTTTTACTATTTTTATAATTTCAATGGGTGTAGGTTCATTAAAAAGACATACATAATCCACAGCTCTCAAAGAGAGCAGAATCGAAGCTCTCGAATTCTCATCATTTATTGGTCTTTTGCTGCCCTTTATACTCTTTACTGACACATCACTGTTGAGCCCGACTATAAGTATGTCACCAAGTGATTTTGCGGATTCAAGATATGCTGTATGACCAGGATGCATAATATCGAAACAGCCATTCGTAAAAACGATCTTTTTTTTCTCATATTTCAAGCGTGTTGAAAGATGTTTTAATCTTCGTTTATCAATTATAAATCTTGATGTGTCCATATACCCTGCACTGTGTTTAAATATGTCTTCGACATTTTGTTTGTAATCATATATAATATATTTGTTTTTATGTAAACATCTTTCGAAAAGATACTTGATTTAATTTAAAAAGCAATTTAATATTAATTACAATTAAAATAAATGAGGAATGGTATGGATGACATTGAAGCGGTAAAAATAAAATTAAGGAATGCGGGAATGAAATTAACTACGCAGCGTATTGCCATATTACAAATACTACAACATAATACATCCCATCCCACTGCAATGGACATATACAAAAAGTTGAAGCTAAAACAGCCTACAGTATCTTTTACGACCGTTTATAATACCCTGGAACTTCTGACACATATCGGAGAAATCAAGAAACTCACACTCGATTTTGAACGGGCGCATTATGATCCCGACATGTCGCAGCACCACCATGCCATTTGTCTTAAATGCGGGTCTATTTTTGATATAAAACAGTCTTTTGAACTCCCTATAAATCAGGTAACATCCGAAGAATTCCCCCAAATAACAGGTTTTCATATTGATTTCTGGGGATATTGCAGTAAATGTAAGGATTCAGTTAAAAATTCTTAAAAAATCTACAAAACAGATAAAGTAGCTTGACAATCTTGTCTTGTAATAAGAAGCTTACTGCTTAAGCATGACTATACTATTTTTCATTATTTATAATATATTAATTACATTGGGTATTGTTATCATTGCACCCTTTTTATTACTGGTTAAGCCATCCGCTTTGAAACATGTTTCAGAGCGGATGGGAAGATTACCACGCATGAAAAATGCAATATGGGTCCATGCTGCTTCCGTGGGTGAGATTAAGGCATCAATGCCTCTTTTAAAGCATATAACGTCCATGGGATATGAAGTACTTTTAACGACAGTAACATCTACCGGCAGACAATATGGAACTACACTCAAGATAAAAGGCCTTAGTATTTCTTATGCTCCTCTCGATAACATCGTTTCTACACTTTATGCGGTTCATAGACTAAAACCAAAAACGCTTATAATAATTGAAACAGAACTCTGGCCAAACATGATCCTGTCTGCGTATATGACAGGCACAAACATAGTGAGTGTAAACGCGAGGCTTACTCAAAAAGCTTTCAAGGCATACTTGTATATACATCATGTTATGAGGTTTTTATTGAAACGTTTTAAACTTATTTGTGTTCAGACTCAGGATGACATGAATAGATTTGTTAAGCTTGGGGCAGAAACTAAGACAATACAAATTACAGGCAACATTAAATACGTAATTGCACCCGACAGGACCCCATCATCGGTGATGAATCTAAAAAAGATGTTTTCCAATAGGTACATTGTTATTGCCGGTAGTACACACCAGGGCGAGGAACAAATTGTGATTAATTGCCTTTTATCATTAAAGTCCTTTTTAAACATGCCGCTGCTTATACTTGCACCGAGGCATCTAAATAGAATAGGTGATGTGGAATCTATAATAAAGCAGTCTGGACTTATTTATATCAAGAGATCAACCATTGATGAGGGTATAGCGACAAATAAAGTTGATATACTGCTTCTCGATACAATCGGTGAACTTGCGGATATTTATAGTATAGGAGATGCAATATTTGTTGGTGGAAGCATGGTTCCTATAGGCGGGCATAATTTACTTGAAGTTGTTGTACATAAAAAACCGGTTATCTACGGCCAGCATATTGATACTATTAAGGATTTCGTCTCTTTACTAAATGGTAACGGCGGTATTATGGTACACAATGAAAACGAATTATGTGAGGCAATAAAAGATCTGCTTGAGCATACCGAGAAGGCAGAGACACTTGGTAAAAGGGCCTTTGAGCTTATCTCCCAGCGCGTAGATATACTGAATAACATTATAGATATAATGAAAAAGGTAGATGCACTGTGATGGATTTGATGATTATTTCACGTTTATCCAGATAGGATTTGATGCTGCAAATCCACTATCATTCGTGAATATCTCTACTCTATAAAAACAAGATTTATCAGCAGGATAAGAGTCATCTATAGAAGAATTATTGGATGTTGTTAGGATATAGCCATCTTTAAAGAGTATTATCTTCTGAATATCTGGAGTATCTTCAGGTACCTGGGAATAGGGTTTATATGCTGTTTGAATATGCAGGTTTTGACCTTTACGAACATCTATTACAGAGCCCATTGGTGCACCATTAATGGTAAACGAAAGCATGGGTCCGTTCGTTACATAAAACATTCCTTTTTTGAACCCTTGTTCTACTGCAGATACAGTAAAAGATGTGGCATAAACATAATTTCTATATCTGCCAACTGCATAAGGTGTGTGTGCATCAGAATCAGCAATACCATAAAGATGAAGCCCCTTTCTGTTTAACTGGTCCCATTTATCAAATGCTTTAACATTGACCGGGTCCATAGGTATCTTATTTCCATTCAGAATCTCTATCCCATTATAACCCTTAAAGTTCCAATCCCTCCATTCACGCATTTCAAGGTAAGGATGATTTACGAAAAACATGCCGCCCTGGGCGTGAACATCGTCTATCCAGTGTTGGGGAGATAAAAATTCATATACCTTTTTATGTATAAACTGCGCATTTGCATGTCCCCATATTGGGTTTGCTATCTCTTCACCCGGTATGCAAAGGAAATCAGCGCTCGACTGTGCTCTGCATGCATCTGCCTGTGAAAATGTATTGTAATCCGTCAAACTGAGTATATCCAGGCCTTTTGCATGTGCAGCCTCTGTCATATCTTTAACAGGGTAATCCTCAGGATTAAAGCTGTATACAGAATGATTATGCATATCCGCACTATACCAGCCAGGTCCATTGGAGAATACGTGCGTCCATGGGCCTTCTATGTAATTGCCATCAACGAGAATAGCTGGATATATATATAAATCACCGCCGCTTATTGCTTTTATTTTGAAGGCAAATATAGATGTCCTACCGGGATCGAGGTTATCTGATATCGATGTATAAGGTTTGCTTGTATCGATGTCCTTAGGTGTAAACAAAACAACCTCAGTGATATGTTTCTGTTGAGTAGATACATTTTTAACATATACGTTATATAACATATATTTATTATAATCTGTAATCATGCTATAAGATGATGCGGTTATTTCTAAGCCATTCTGGGCTGCAAGAAAATTCTTATACTGACTGTCTGTGACCTTATGATAATCCATACCGGTTACGGATCTCGTTGATAATAACCTTGTGAAACTGAATGGCTCGGTGGAAAGTTTAACCTGATACATGCTTGCTATCCAGTTCCATTGATAAAAGAAGTATGTTGGAACAAAATTTCCTATATAATAAAAGCCTATAATCTGATTTGCCCTGCCGATCATCGAGATATAGGGCATTCGTGGTGATATAGCATCACGTGGTCCGGTAACAATGTCGCCTAAACCAGGCACATAAAACCATATTGAATGGGTATTCGTTTTAACTCTGTCCCCTACCCATGCAAGCATATTTGTTTTCGAAGATGTTATAACTGTATGCATCATGATTGTATCCTGATCGAACACGCTGTAAACCGTATTTACGTGGATGTATGGATGCTGTTGAGAATATCCTGAGAGGCTTGCCGCCGTTATATCATCCCCGAATTTAAATGTTTGAAACTTGTTGTAGATTATATGTTCAAAATCGGGTTTCTTTTCTGCCATTGGGTTTTTTAGGTCAATATACGGCGCATATATATGGGATATTGTGTTTATCCATGCACCATTGGATAGATAATTTATGTCTCCCTGTTTATCAATGCCCGCATAAAGCTTATTCCTGTGTAAAACAATGTCACTGCTGAGAGTTTTTTTCGGTGATATCGTAAACTTATAGATTAATTTATGACCATATTCAGGCCAGATAAACCATGCCTGGATAACAACATATAGCAAAACAATTATCACAAAAAAATATTTTAATACCTTACGCATAAATACATCTCCTTAATTTTTCTCTCATTAGCTCATAAGGTTTTAAAGGTCAACAATTAGTTGTAAATAAAAGGATGTAATTTAATAAAGCGATCTTCCAAAAATTTTATAGCCTATTGACTATAGAGATCAGACTATTAATTTATAGATTAGAGGTGTTAGAACGTCTTTTTCAAACTGAAAAATAGTCATAACTTTCTGAGATGGGAAAAAAGATAATATCGAGGTTGTCTTGACATTACGGCAACAGATTGTTAAGAAAATAATATTTAATAAGGAGTTCTAATGCCTTATAAAAAGCAAAAAAGAAGTAAGGATAAAAAAATGGTAGATAATAATTTTAAAGAAAATGGAAAAGAACCAATAAGCCAGGACACTATCGAAGAGAATAAAACCTCTGAGAATGATGCTTCTGTTGAAGAGCAAAAGACAGAACCACAAGAAGCTGTAGGCGAAACGGAAAAGGAAAAGAACGGACAAATGGTCGTAGAAAATGCAGAAGAGGGATCTATTGCGGTAACAGAACAGAAAGAACCCGTCCCTTCCGAACTGGACAAGTTAAGGAAACAAGTAGAAGATTTGACCAAAGAATCTGCCATGTACAAAGATAAGTGGTTAAGGGCCGAAGCAGAGATGGATAATTATAAGAAGAGAGTTCATAAAGAAAAGTTAGAGCAGATGAAATATGGTTATGAAACTCTTATACGTGAACTACTCCCCGTTATAGATAATCTCGAAAGAGCTATAGAATATTCGAAGAAACATTCGCAAAAGGATAGTCTCTATGAAGGGGTGGAGCTTACATTAAAATTGTTGAGAAAAGTTGTAGAAGGTTTTGGCGTAAATACGATCAGCACTGTTGGGCAATTGTTTGATCCTAATTTTCATGAAGGGATTGGAGTGGAAGAAGGGCAGGATTACGAGGATAATGTCATTGTAAAAGAAGTTGAAAAGGGTTATCTTTACAATGATAGATTGATAAGGCCTGCAAAGGTCATTGTTGGTAAAAAGTCGATAACTGTAAATGCGAATGAACAAAAGTGACTGTATATTGAAAACGAAATATATTTTACTGTAGGGGGGATGAATGGGAAGGACAATAGGTATTGATCTTGGCACTTCATATTCCTGTGTCGCGTATATGGAGGGCGATACGCCTGTGGTTATTCCTAATGCAGAGGGTGGAAGAACAACTCCTTCAATGGTTGCAATAAACGATAAAGGTACACTCCTTATCGGCAATCTTGCAAAGAGGCAAGCTGTTACAAATGCTGAAAACACCATTTTTGCCGTTAAAAGACTCATGGGCAGAAAATATAATTCTCCTGAAGTTGAACAAACAAAAAAAATAGTTTCTTATAAGATTATTGAGGCAGATAATGATGACGCCTGGGTTGAAATCGGCGGCAAAAAGATGAGTCCATCCGAGGTATCGTCATACATTTTGTCCAGAATGAAAGGATATGCAGAGGATTTTCTCGGTGAAAAGATAGAAGATGCCATTATAACGGTTCCTGCTTATTTTAATGATAGTCAGAGACAGGCAACAAAGGATGCTGGAAGAATAGCCGGGTTAAATGTTTTAAGAATTATTAATGAACCAACAGCAGCTTCTCTTACGTACGGTCTTAATAAGAATCAGACTATGAAAATAGCTGTGTTTGATCTCGGTGGTGGTACCTTTGATATATCGATACTTGAGCTTAATGAGGGTGTATTCGAGGTGTTGGCTACAAACGGCAATACGTTCCTTGGGGGTGAGGACTTTGACAGGATACTTTCGAATTGGCTTATAGAAGATTTTAAGCAGCAAACAGGTATTGATATTACTATGGATAAGATGGCAATACAGAGAGTGAAGGATGCTGCTGAAAAAGCCAAGATGGAGCTTTCTACATTGAAGGAAACAGAGATAAATCTCCCGTTTATCTCGGCTGATGCTTCCGGGCCCAAACATCTTACGATATCAGTAACGAGGACACAGTTTGAATCGATCGTTCAAAACCTGATAGATAAACTTGCGGAACCGTGTGAGCTTGCATTAAAAGATGCAGGTCTTAAAAAAGAGGATATCAACAACGTAATTCTTGTTGGAGGCATGACAAGAATGCCTGCGGTTGTTAAAAAAGCTGAAGAGATCTTTGGCAAGCCACCTGTAAAAGAAGTTAATCCGGATGAGGTCGTAGCAATGGGTGCAGCGATTCAAGGTGCTGTATTGAAAGGCACAGTAAAAGACATTATATTGCTTGATGTGACTCCTCTGTCGCTTGGTGTAGAGACGCAGGGAGGTATTTTTACGAAGATTATACCACGCAATACTACTGTTCCGACAAAAAAGACCATGGTTTTTTCAACTACAGAAGACGATCAAGATTTTGTAAATATACACATTTTGCAGGGTGAGAGGGAACTTGCAAAGGACAATCAGAGCCTTGCTAAGTTTCAGTTGATAGGTATACCGCCTGCTCCGAGAGGATTACCGCAGATAGAGGTAGTCTTTGATATAGATGCCAACGGGATACTACACGTTAAAGCAAAGGATCTCGGTACAGGTAAAGAGCAGAAGTTAAAAATTACAGCAGGCAGCGGACTTACGGAAGAACAGATAAATAAAGTTATCGGTGATGCCCAACAACATGAAATAGATGACAAAAGGAGAAAAGAACTCATCGATCTGCGGAACAAGGCAGACGGTCTCATTTACGCAACGGCCCGTTCTCTCAATGAGTACAAAGATTTATTATCTCCAGAGGATTATGACAATATTGTAAAAGCTATGGATGATCTCAAGAAAAAAAGAGATACTGAAGATTCGGTGGTTTTGGAGAACGCTGTTAACATACTGAGTTCATTCTCACACAAGATAGCTGAACTGCTTTATCTGAAAGCCGAAAATGAGGAGAAAAAGCAGAATGAGTAAAAAAGATTACTATGAGATACTTGGATTGCCAAGAGATGCAACTGAATCGGATATAAAGAAGGCCTACAGGAAGCTTGCATTGCAGTACCATCCGGACAGAACCAATGGTGATAAAAGCTCGGAAGAGAAATTCAAAGAGATAAATGAGGCTTACAGTGTATTGAGCAATCAAGAAAAACGATCCCAGTATGATATGTACGGACACAATTTCGAGAGAATGGGAATGGGTATGGGGCACGAAGATATTTTCGGCTCATCGGTATTCGAAGATCTGATAGGGGATGTCTTTAGTGACTTTTTTGGGGGAAAAAGATCTTCAAGGAACAAAAAATTTAGAGGCAAGGATATCGAGGCAGAACTCGAGCTTGAGTTTGAGCAGGCTGTGATGGGGGTTGATAAGGAATTCAACATAAAGCGTACTGTGACATGTAATAATTGCTCAGGTACAGGCGCTAAACCCGGAACAAAACCGACAGTATGCAGAGCATGTCATGGATCAGGCCAGATAAATTACAGACAGGGATTTCTTACTGTTACAAAAACGTGTCATGTCTGCAACGGCAGCGGCTATGAGATAATCGATAAATGTAAAGACTGTAATGGTACAGGCAGGGTATTGAATGAGGAGAAGATAAAAATCCATGTTCCGCCCGGTGTTGATACAGACAGTGTATTGAGAATACAGGGAAAAGGCAGTGACGGGTATAACGGCGGCCCTCCAGGAGATTTGCATGTAATTATAAAGGTAAAAGAGCATCCGCTTTTCAAAAGAGAAGATCAGAATATTATATTAGATATGTTTATATCTTATGCTCAGGCCGTTCTCGGTGATACAGTAAAAGTACCTACATTGTACGGTGAAGAAGAATTAAAAATACCTGTGGGAACGGATTCAGGAGAAACATTCGTTTTAAAGCATAAGGGAATCAGCAGTCCTTACGATTCAAGGAAGGGAGATCAGATTGTGAGAGTACACATAGAAGTGCCAAAGCATGTGACAGACAGGCAAAAAGAAATATTGAAAGAATTTGATGAAATTACAAAAGCCAACAGCAGGACCACCTCGAGGGGTATATTTGATAAGGTGAAGGACCTTTTCCAGCAATAGATATATGCCAGAAAAAATTTCAAAAGTTTTTTGCCCAAGCTGCGGTGAGATGGTGGAACCATTTATTATGATAACAGGGGGCGTAGAACGTATACATTGTTCTGAATGCGGTCTTGATCTTTCAAAGAGAGAATCCCAAAAAAAAGTGATGGACAGGATACTCATTGCCGATGATTCGACTATTACGAGAAAACAGGTCTCGGAATTGGTGATAAGCAATGGCATTTCGAAAGATATCATAGAAAGTGACAACGGCAGATTATTCCTTTCCCAGTTGAGTGATCTCTTGAAAACTAATGCTACCGTGGATTTAATAATTCTTGATATAAATATGCCGGTTATAAACGGTATTGATGCCGCCAGAACAGTAAGAGCTATTGAAACCGGCTTAAAATTGTCACGAAAAATACCTATCCTGTTTTTTTCCATTGTAAAATGTGATGAAGATTTCAAAAAAATGATGAATCTTACAAAGCCGTCTGCATACCTTAACAAGGGGAACAGCGCGGATAAAGGAGAGTTCAGCAGAAGGCTGCTCGATGTCATTGATAGAATCCGGGATATTGCATAATCCATTGCAAAGATTAACCAAGGCCGAAGCACGATCATTATTTGAATCTGAAGATCTCCTTACCCTTGGGAAACTTGCACATGAGTTCAGAATGAAGATCCATCCCGAGGCTGTTGTTAGTTTTGTGATGGATACGAATATAAATTACACGAATGTGTGTGATGTCGGATGTCTTTTTTGTGCGTTCTACAGACCCAAAGGTCATGCCGAAGCCTATGTTCTAACTGAAGAGGAACTAAAAAATAAGCTTGATATAGCAGCCGAAAATGGAGTTACAACTGTGTTGCTGCAGGGCGGCATGCATCCGGATTTAAAGATGGAATATTATAAACGGCTTGTATCATTCATAAAGGAAAACTATCCTGATATGCATATTCACGCATTTTCACCGCCGGAGATTATAAGGATGTCAGAAGTTTCCAGTATGAGTATACGGGATGTTATAGCAGCATTAAAATCAGCAGGTCTGATGTCTATTCCAGGCGGGGGTGCAGAGATACTTGTGGAACGAGTAAGAAAGACTATAAGTCCTGCAAAACCGCGTGTCGATGAGTGGCTTGCGGTTATGGAGACTGCACACAACATGGGGATACCTACGACAGCAACCATGATGTACGGTCATGTTGAAACGTCGGAAGAAATTATAGAACACCTCGACAGGCTGCGTAGCCTTCAGGACAAAACACAAGGATTTACGGCATTCATCGCATGGGACTTCAAATCGGAAAATACAGCACTTGGCAGAAAAATACAAACAAGATACAGTGCTGAAAAATACCTGAGAATCATTGCAATTGCGCGGCTATATCTTGATAATTTCAGAAATATACAGGCCTCATGGTCATCTCAGGGCAAGGATATCGGTCAATTATCCCTGTACTTTGGAGCAAACGATCTTGGCAGCCTTCTCTTTGAAGAGAACGTTATGAGGCTTGCCGGACATAGGCTTGTTGCCCAAAGGGACGAGATAGTCAAGCTGATAAAGGACGCTGGATTTATCCCTGTCCAGCGCAATACGTTTTACGATACGATAAAGATATTCTGAATCTTTGATTTTGGATCTTTAAATTTTTTGGGTTAAAGATAAAAATTCTTTACTTATGTACTACGCCACATTATAACAGGTTTATGATAAAGAATTATCTGCTTGCCTTTATACCGATATTCGTATCTATAGATATATTCGGATTGTTGCCGATTTTTCTATCTCTTACATCCGATTACACCCTAGAGCAAAACACTGCCGTCGTAAAACAGTCGACGCTTACCGCTTTCCTCGTAAGTATATCATTTATAGCTATAGGCAAACTTGTTTTTAGCGCCCTCGGTATAACGATCGCCGACTTTCAGATAGCCGGTGGAATTCTGCTCCTGATCCTATCCATAAACGATATCATTTATCCAAACAGACCGACACGTAATCCTTCGAGTTCCATGGGTATCGTTCCCATAGGCATACCGCTCATAACAGGTCCCGCAGTGCTTACGACGTCGATACTGATCCTTGATCTTTACGGTATAGGCCCGACGATAGTTTCTTTGACGCTGAATATGATCATAGTTTATCTTGTTTTGAAAAGGGCATCGGTTGTTGTCCGGATTTTAGGGGAAGGTGGAACAATGGCAATAGGAAAGGTAGCAAGCATTCTCCTCGCATCTATCGGTGTCATGCTTGTAAGAATGGGTATACAATCCGTGATACTGCATGTCGGAGTCAGATAGCTCATCTCTGAGCAGTTCCTATGTTTTTTACTCAGAACCAGGTTCAACTTCCTTAAAAGAATCATAGATCGCACTAAATTTGTCTGATAATTTTTTGAATACCTCAAGCAAGCCGGGATCGAAATGCTCGGGCATGGTTCTACCGTCACCTTTTGTAATAATATTGCATGTTTCTTCATGTGATAGTTTGGATTTATAAGGTCTCTTACTTCGCAGTGCATCATATTGGTCGACAAGCATGACAATCCTGCCGATCAACGGAGTCTCTGTGCCCTTTAGTCCTTTAGGATAGCCGCTGCCGTCCCACCTTTCGTGGTGCGTAAGAGCTATTTTATATGCCATTCTCAGCACATCAGAATCAGCGTCTTTCAGAAGAGTTGCACCTATTGTAGTATGTTTTTTTATTACTTCGAATTCTTCTTTTGTTAGACCATTGTTTTCTGAAGTATATAATCCGGAATGCCTATTTTTCCGATATCGTGCATTGGGCTCGCATAGACGATGTTTTCTCTATCTGATTTTGATAATCCCATATATTCCCCGAGCATTAAAGAATATGCACTGATCCGTTTCAGGTGCTGGCCGGTAAACTCATCCTTGTATTCTGCAGCCCTTGTAAGCCTGAACACCGTATCTATATAAGCATTTCTCAGGGTTTCATTCAACTTGTGTAGACTCTGCAGTGCTTCATTGAGCTCTCTTGTTTTTTCTTTTACCGTTTTCTCAAGTGTGTTGTTGTAATTGCTTAAAAGATCGTTATATGCCTTCACCTTCAGCGAATTTTTTATTCTTATCTGCAGTTCATTTATATCGAATGGTTTATTTAAAAAATCATCAGCACCATTGCTCAATGCTTCATATTTTGAATTCTTATCAGACAATGCAGTAATCATAATAACTGGAATGTTCCATGTTGCGGGGGATGCTTTTAACTTCTTCAGGATTTCATAACCGTTGATATCTGGTAGCATTATATCGAGCAAAACTATATCCGGTTTGAATTCTTTTACCTTTTTAAAGGCTGTAGTGCCGTCCGATGCATTGTCAATGATGTACCCATTTGATTTTGTTATATCCGTTATAAGTTTTACAACTAACTCTTCATCGTCAACAATAAGAATCTTATACGTTCCTTCAGACATAATTATTTTATATGAAATTATGGATATGATGTCAATCTATACAAAAAATTTGACTTGCAGATTTCACATTTGCATTTTTGCGCTAAGCAATCCCTTGATTTAAAGGAATACTTCTGATTACATTTTTGCATTATGTTGAACTATGAATCATTAAAATTGGAACTCGAAAAGGCTGAAGCAAAATTAGTCCTGATACGGGGGCATCTTTGATGTAGATTCGATGCGCTCACGTATAAAAGAGCTAAACGAAGCTGTATCTTCTTCTGATTTCTGGAAAGACAGAATGAAGGCTTCCTCTTTACTGAAAGAAAAAAGCAGGCTCGAAGAACTCGTAAAGATGGTAGACTACCTTGAACGCGAAGCCAAAGATATAAGGGATATGCTGGAGTTGTTAAAAGACGACACTTCCCAAGATTATAGCGATCAACTGTCAAAAGAAATGACAAACCTGCTTAAAGATATAAGGGCGTTAGAGCTAAAAGAAATATTCAAAAATGAGCAAGATCCAAATAATGCCATACTTGTTATAAATTCGGGTGCAGGAGGTACAGAGGCACAGGATTGGGCTCAGATGCTTATGAGGATGTACACGATGTGGGGTGAGTCAAAGGGGTTTAAGGTATCGGTTCTTGATTATCTTGAAGGGGAAGAGGCCGGTATAAAAAATGCCACAATACAAATTGATGGAAATTATGCCTTTGGTCATTTGAAAGCAGAGGCTGGTGTACACAGGCTTGTAAGAATTTCTCCGTTCGATTCCAATAAAAGGAGGCATACCTCCTTTGCATCCGTATTCGTGTATCCTGAGATAAAGGATGACATAAACATACAGATAGAAGAAAAGGATCTGAGGATTGATACTTATCGGGCTGGGGGACATGGTGGACAGAACGTAAATAAACTGGAAACGGCGGTACGCATTACCCATATTCCGACGGGCATAGTGGTTCAGTGCCAGAACGAAAGGTCTCAGTTTAAAAACAAGGAAATTGCAGTGAGGCTTTTAAAGAGCAGGCTCTATGATCTCGAATTGCATAAGAGACAGGAAGAAAAAGATAAGGTAGAGTCTGCAAAAAAAGATATATCATGGGGCAACCAGATAAGGTCTTATGTGTTGCATCCTTATAAGATGGTTAAGGACCATAGGACGGATTATCAGTCAAACGATCCGTTTGGTGTTCTTGATGGCAAACTGGATGATTTTATAGAGGCATATCTTTTAAAAAGGTTCGAGCCAGAAGGAAGAAAGTAGACAGGAGAAAGAAAAAATAGTTTAGTGGAGATGGTGGAGAGTAGAAAAAAAGGATGGAAGTATGAGAGAAAATAATGAAATTTTTCAAACAAGGTACAATAAACTAATGCAGCTCAAAGAACTCGGGTTTTCATTGTATCCTAACGATTTAAAGCCTTCTCATACAGCAGCTCAAGTATTGACTTTATTCGGGGATAAGACGCATGAAGCACTTGAAGGTTTAACCGACAAACTTTCTATAGCCGGCAGGGTCATGATTATACGTAGCTTTGGGAAATCTGCATTTATTATAATTCAGGATCGCAGTGGCAGGCTTCAGGCTTATATCCAGAAGGGCAAGATAGACGAAAAAGAATTTGCTGCGTTTCAATTACTCGATTCAGGCGATATCGTCTGGGTTGAAGGAATACCATTCAAAACAAAGACGGGTGAGCTGACCATAAGGGCTTCGAAATTTATGATATTGAACAAAACTTTAAACGATCTGCCCGAAAAATGGCATGGATTGAAAGATATCGAGATAAGGTATAGACGAAGATATGTCGATCTAATTGTCAATGAACCTGTAAAGCAAACATTTATAAAACGGGCAAAGATCATAGATGCAATAAGGGCATTTTTCAAATCTCTGGAATTCATAGAGGTTGAGACCCCTATGATGCATCCAATTGCCGGTGGTGCTGATGCAAAACCTTTTAAAACATATCATAACGCACTCAATATGCCTCTTTATTTGAGGATTGCACCCGAACTTTATCTGAAAAGACTCGTAGTTGGCGGTATGGATCGCGTTTTCGAGATAAACCGTAATTTCCGCAACGAAGGTGTATCTACAAAGCATAACCCTGAATTTACCATGCTTGAATTCTATTATGCTTATGCTGATTATAAAGACCTTATCAAGCTTACAGAAGACCTGTTTGCTTTCCTTATCAAGCAGCTTGGCATTAACGGTACCATAACATTCGGTAACCAGACTCTTTCCCTTGTCCCGCCTTTCAAACGGCTTGGATTCTATGAAGCCCTGTCCATGCATACTGGAATAAAGATGGAGGACATCGACAACAGAGAACAGCTTCTGCAGTATGCTGATGCAAGCGGGCTTAAAGTCGATAAGAATGCAGGGGTGGCTGACATACAGATTGAGCTCTTTGATAAGGTGGTTGAGGAAAAACTCGTTCAGCCGACCTTTATAACCGATTTCCCCGTTGATGTTTCTCCGCTTGCGCGCAGGAATGACAAACAACAGGATAAGGTAGATCGATTCGAACTTTATATTGCTGGTATAGAGATTGCAAATGCTTTTTCAGAATTGAATGATCCTATAGATCAAGAAAAAAGGTTTAGAAAGCAGATTCAGACTGCCGAGGAAGGTTCGAAAGAAATGGATGAGGACTACATAAATGCACTCGAGACAGGTCTTCCACCAACTGCTGGCGAGGGCATAGGAATAGATAGACTTGTTATGCTTTTGACTGGCTCTACCTCTATAAGGGACGTAATATTATTCCCGCTGCTGAAGAAGTTGGAGTGAACATGGGCTATGAACTTGGAGTAAGCCTCAGATACATAAAATCGAAAAAAAGACAAAAATTTATATCCATAATAACGTTACTTTCCATAATAGGTATCATGGTTGGAGTGATGGCTTTAATTATTGTATTATCTGTTATGACTGGCTTCGAAGACGATCTACGGGGCAAAATTCTTGGAACGAATGCACATATAGTGGTATTGAAGTTCTCAGGTGGGATCGATCATTATAACAGGATAGAATATTTCCTTCGGCACACAATAAAAACCAATATAAATAAGATAGAAACAGAAAAAATAGATAAAAATTATAGGACTTTACCGAATGGATCTACGTCTTTAGAAAAACCTAACATTATAGAAAGGGCATGGTCTGAAACAAAATCATTGCTCGCTTATTTTACAGAAGAGATATCTTACGATGATAAACTAAGCCTCGCAAAACAAATTGAAGGCGTAACACCTTTTATTTATAGTCAAGCAATGCTTTCTTCTCATGAAAATGTTACGGGCGTCGTACTGAGAGGAATCGATCCAACTACCGTTACTCAGGTAACAGACCTATCAAAGACATTGTTACAGGGAAGTATTTCGCAGCTTGCGGGCACTTACAAGGATCCCGAAAGCAATGCAAGGATAGGCGGTATAATCATAGGTAAAGAACTTGCACGCAATCTCGGTGTTGTGTATGGAGACACTGTAAATATCATATCCCCGCTCGGTGTTATGACACCGCTTGGCATGATCCCGAGGATGAAAAAATTTAAAGTGGTCGGCATTTTTTCTACAGGCATGTATGAATATGATTCAGGCCTTGCATATCTGTCTCTCTCCAATGCACAACAGTTTCTCAATATGGGTAACGATGTTACCGGACTGGAGATCAAAATAAAAGATATTTTCAAGGCAGGGGAGGTTGCAAAGCTTATACAGAATGAGCTCGGCTTTCCCTATTATGCAAGAAGCTGGGAAGCTACGAATAGAAACCTGTTTACGGCTTTGAAGCTCGAAAAAACCGTGATGTTTATAATACTCATATTGATCATCATGGTCGGAGCACTTGGCATAGTAAGCAGCCTTATCATGGTTGTCGTTGAAAAGACCAAGGATATAGCCATACTCAAGGCACTTGGTGCTACAGACAGAAGTATTATGAAGATATTCGTTTATCAGGGATTGTTCATAGGGATCATCGGAACGGGTCTTGGGCTGTTATTTGGATATATAATATGCCTCCTTTTAAAACAGTACCAATTCATAAGCCTGCCGAAGGACGTTTATTATATAGATACACTGCCGGTTACCATGCGTCCAGAGATCTTCCTCATCGTTGCTGTGTCAGCGATCATAGTGAGCTTTCTTGCCACAATCTATCCTTCGTATAAGGCTTCGAAACTCCCGCCGGCAGAAACACTGAGATATGAATAATGCTCTGTTATGGTCATTATGGGACTACCGGTTAGCAGCTCTCATTCATTGATTGGTGGCATTATAGGTGCGGTGATATTCTCGATGAAATTATTTTTTTAACCCGGAGAAATGTCATGTTGACTGTGGATATTTTGTTATACCAAGGAGTGCCTTGGTAAAATTCAACTTTGAGTAATGGCCGCTGCTCACCGCAGTCATAAGCCCTTCCTTTCCGAATACCTGCTGCGTTATAGTACGCATGTCCATGCCTTTGATATAAAGTGCGTTTACTTTGTCTCTTTTTTCTTCCAAAAATTCGAGCTTGGTTTTCATGGCTGTTTTTCCGTTTTTTATAGGACCGCGAAGTGCATCGAACATCACATCAAAATCGAGCTTTAAAAGACTGCGCAGTGTTTCTATGGTAACAATGGGGTTTTCGTCATCGCGCATATACTTTAGGTGATCGGACAAGAAGACATCACCGGAAAACAACCATCCTCTGTTTTTTAAGAAGAAGACCTTGTGGTCATGGCTGTGGCCGGGTGCATCCAGAACCTCAAAGATAAAATGGTCTGTCTGTAAAGTACTGCCCAGTACCTGCGCTTGTGATGGCTCAGGCATACCCCATGCCCACTTGCGGTAAGACTGTAGTTTATGTGGATGCTGTATGAGTTCCAAACCTTCCTTAGGAACCAGTGGAACAATACCGAGCATGTTCGCCTCTGCATTGGCGCCGATATGATCTTCATGATGATGCGTAATTGTGATGTTTTTTATCTTATGATCCATGATAAACTGCCGCACATAGAGTTTAGCACCGACAAAACCTGTATCTACGAGGAGGTTGTCGATATAAAAGGCATGGACAAAAAAAACAGGCTTGTTCAACAACGTCTTTGACATCTTGAGAACGATTATGTCTTCGAATTTTTTTATCTTAAAAAACATAATTCAACATGGCACTTTACGAACAGCTCCTGCAGGCAATATATCCACGCTGACTTTTATACGTCAATCATTTGTATAGCACGGATAATTCTCAGAATGAATCCATTTAAGGCAAAAAAATTTTATCAGGTTATCTTGTATTGAGCGTCTCCAAAGCCGAGAATAGGATAGAAGATGAAAGGCAGAATCCAGAGTCCGAATCCAAAACCCACCCCTTTTTCGAATTTCTCTGCTATACCTATAGAAACCACACCGCTGACAATCAGGTTTACCAGAGGTATAATATACAAGATTAACCACCATCCGGGTTTGTCTGCGATCTTAATAAGAATATATAAGTTATAAATCGGAATCAAACAAGCCCATCCAGGCTGCCCTGCTTTTACAAAAACCTTCCACATGGCAGCAACCGTAAGAACCATTATTACCAGGCTACCGAGCCACAATGTCCCCATTGAATACATCTCCTAAAAAGCTTACTTTTTTTTCGATAGGCAAAACATATTTTACAGGGTTTTAAACCATATCAGCATCTTTATCTAATATGCTAAATTCTGACCTTGATAACGGAATAGGAAAACGCATCGCAAATAATATTACCTACCGATCACTTTTCTCAGTTTGCCTCCGGGTCTGAATTTAGGTATTTTCCTCGCAGCTATCTTCATCTTTGTTTTTGTTTGAGGATTGAAACCCATTCTTGCGGCTCTCTGGGTAACAAGGAACGTGCCGAATCCAGGCAATGTCAGCTTATCACCCTTCTTTAATACATCTGTAACATGACGTATAAAAGTGTTTAAAACCGATTCTGCCTTTGCAGTAGAAACCTCTATCTCGTGAGCAAGTTTTTTGACAAATTCTGCCTTAGTCATAGACCCTCCTTTATGGTATTCTTTAAATGAGCACTACCAGATAGGACGGACAAGTCAAGAGAAAACAGAAAAGTAGGGGTCAGTAAACATCAAAAGAGGACGGAGCGGGCATTTATTCCAATTGTCCAATGTCAAGGGCTGACCCCTTTGTTTTCCTATGAGGGAAAATATGACCGGTCGCATGCTTTACAGATAGCAAATATCGCAGGTATGAGCAACCCTATGAATAATAGATTTTTTTCCGTTTACTGTTTGCCTGTCCTTTTGTGTTTCATTTTATCTTGACACAATACGGAATATATTCTACGCAAGACAACAACAACTTATTATGGATATTATGCAATGCTCAATATTGAGCTTAAAAAATATCAGCAAATATGGCTCGATTTCAGCTTCATCGTTATCCTTGCCGGCGTAGTATACCTCCTTATACATACATACGAAAGTCTTGTTATCCCCTTTAAGCCGGCCTCTTCGATATCCCTGTCTCCTGTTTCCCTGATTGCTTATTCGTTTTATTCCACGATACGCATGTTTGCCGCTTACGGACTGTCCCTGCTGTTTGCCGTAGGCTACGGGTATTTCGCGGCAAGGACCGGGTTCGGCGAGGTGATCATGGTGCCGCTTCTCGATATTTTACAGAGCATACCGGTCCTGAGCCTTATGCCTGCGATCGTCCTGTTTCTTATATCTCTGTTCCCGAAAAGCAATATAGGGCTCGAACTCGCCGCGGTCGTTATGATCTTTACGGCAATGGCATGGAACATGGCATTCAGTGTTTATCAGTCTTTAAAGGCCATTCCAAAAGACCTCGAGTATGTGTCAAACATATATCAGTTTTCAAAAGGTAAAAAATTCTTATGGCTTGAGCTTCCCTATGCTTCAATATCACTTATATGGAACAGCATGATGTCATTCGCAGGCGGATGGTTCTTTCTATCGGTCAACGAGGCCTTTGTACTCGGCGGGCAATCATACAAGCTCCAGGGCATCGGTGCCTACATGAGCGTTGCACAGGAACATGGCGATGGCAGAGCAATGGTGTATTCCCTGATCGCAATGGGCGTTATCATCCTGCTAGTGGACAGGCTCTTATGGAAGCCCCTGATAGTATGGTCTGAAAAATTCAAGATCGAGGACACGGGCACCGGGACGGATACAGAATCCATTGTGCTGAATTATTTCAAGAGGCTGATGCTCATCAAAAAATTAAACCGTTTGATTATAAACATACAAAAGGTATCGTCGAAGCGTATGTCCTCCGGGGAGCTCAGGAGGAAAGCAGTCCATGCACTCGTGCAGGTCATCAAACCGCTTTCCGTGGCCGCAATGATTGTAGTGGCCGGGCTCACACTGTTCGGGATCTACAGGTCCGGAGACATAATACTGAATCTTTCAGGCAGGGATATTGCCTACATTTCGACCTCCGTCCTCCTGACGCTGGCACGGGTCATAGCTACACTGGCAATCGGTATTTTGTGGGCGGTCCCTGCCGGCGTATACATAGGCCTGCGCAAAGGGCTTGCAACAAAGTTCCAGCCTGTAATCCAGTTTTTTGCATCGTATCCGGCCCCGATGCTTTACCCTCTGGCACTGCTGGCGCTCCACTTCCTGCACATCGGACTGGGCATAGGCTCGATTTTTCTTATGCTCCTTGGAACGCAGTGGTACATACTGTACAATACCATCTCGGGCGCGATGAGCCTGTCGGATGATCTCATAGACGTAAAACGGGTGTTCAATGTACACGGGTTGACTCTGTGGAAAGACATCATCATACCGGCGATCTCGCCCCAGCTGATCCTCGGGATCGTGACAGCCGCAGGAGGCGCATGGAACGCATCGATCATCGCAGAGTATGTTTTGTACAAAAACAAGATTATATTTACAAGGGGCATAGGCACGCTGATAAACCTCGCGGTCGAAAACAATAATTTTCACCTGCTGCTGGGCGGTACCTTTGCCATGATCATAGTTGTCGTAGTAATAAATGTTACGGTATGGAAAAGACTTTACAAAAAGGTAAACCAGCTCCACCAACTGGAGAGTTGATATGCTAAAGCAGAACAATGAACATACGGCAATATCGGAACTGAGGCATGTGACAAAGACCATTGAAGGCGTACGGGGGGCATCTGTCACCATAGTAGAGGACATAGATCTTCAGTTAAAAAAAGGCAGGTTAACGGCATTACTCGGCCCCTCTGGTTCGGGCAAGTCCACGCTCATAAAGATCATATCAGGACTGCAGAAACCTTCGTCCGGCGATGTCATATTCAAGGACCGGCCGCTCACTGCTCCGACACCGGCGATCTCAATTGTGTTCCAGAACTTTGCGCTGTTCCCGTGGCTGACTGTCTTTGAGAACGTTGCGATTGTCCTGAAAGCAAAAGGCATGGACGGCGGCCTGATAAAGGACAAGGCTTTGAAGATCCTGGATACCATCGGTCTTGACGGTTTTGAAGACGCATATCCGAAAGAGCTTTCGGGCGGCATGAAGCAGAGGGTCGGCTTTGCCAGGGCGCTGATAGTCGAGCCGGAGCTCCTGTGTATGGACGAGCCGTTCAGCGCGCTCGATATCCTGACTGCGGAGAACCTGAGAAGGGAGTTCATAGATCTGTGGACGGACAAAAAACTCCCGACGGAAGCCATCCTCCTCGTAACACATAATATCGAAGAGGCGGTATTTTTTGCGGACGAGTGCATCATACTGTCGAAGAACCCCGGGAGGATCAGGGCAAGGATAGAGATAAACCTTAAACACAAGAGGAACCCGGAGTCCGAGGAATTCAAGATGTTTCTGGACATGATCTATCAGTTGCTGACAAATCCGGAAGTTGAGGCAGAGTCAATCAGGAGCAAGTTCTTTGTTTCCAGGGAAAAGTATCAGATGCTACCCAACGCAAAACCGGGCGCCATAGCCGGACTGCTCGAGCTTGTCTTTGAAAGGGGCGGCGAGGAAGACATTTATAAATTGAGTGATGAGCTCCAGATGGAGGTGGATGATATCCTTCCCATCGTCGACGCCTGTGTGCTCCTCCAGTTCGTGAAGGTCACCGAGGGTGACATAACCATAACAGAGCAGGGCAAGGAGTTTGTCACGGCCGACATCCTCGGGCGAAAGGTCAGTTTCAGCAGGCAGACATTAGATAACGCCGCCCTCGTAAAACAGATAGTAAGGTTTCTGAAAACAAAAAAGAATCACAAGCTTCACGAAGAGTTTATAGAAGAATATCTGACCAAGTATTTTACGCCTGAAGAGGTAAAAAGACAGCTTGAGATAGCAATTACATGGGGAAGGTTCGGGGAACTGTTTTCCTATGACGCATCCACGGCTGAGCTCTCCTTCGAAGAGCCCGTCCCATAAAGGGAGGGCGGCAAAAGCCCCTACGGTGACCTTCCTCCATTTTACTATTTCCCCTCTAAACAGACTGTGTCATAATCCCTTTTTATAGCCCTCCCTTGACGGGATGGATGAAAGGGAGAGTGATAAATTCATGAGATATCAATGCCTTTTACCCTCTCTCTTTCTCCCCCGTCAAGGGGGAGAAGTAATTTTGTACATTGTGACACAAATTGAAAAAGAGGGGCGCAGGGGTGTGTCATGATGGACAGTCTTACGGAATGAAATGCGGAATGCGTTGCGGATTATCGCGGAGTTTTCTATGGAAATGAAGAGGCAAGTCTACCCACCCGGCATCTTTAAGCAGTGCGCGGATCAGCCGAGCCTTTTCACATAAAGGTTTGCCTGCTGAAGTCTTTAACGAACTTTTCAAACTGGGGTGGAGGCACGGGTTTGCTGTAATAGAAACCCTGAACCTCGTCGCATCCGAACTCCTGCAGTAAGATAATCTGCTCTTTGGAGTCCACTCCTTCCGCTATGGTCCCTTTCCCCATGGCCTTGGCAAGCACCACGATGGCCTGGGTTATCATAACACTTTCATTGCTTATCAGCAGGTTCTTTATGAACGAGATGTCTATTTTGAGGATGTCAACCGGCAGCTTCTGCAGGTATGATAAGGAAGAATAGCCCGTCCCGAAATCGTCTATCGATATCCCGAATCCATGAGACTTGAGACGCTCAAGCTTTCCTATGTTGTGCTCGATATTTTTCATAAGCATACTCTCCGTTATCTCGACTTCTATAAGGGAAGGATCCGCCCCCATATCTTCGGCAATGTCGATCAACCTGTCTGAAAAATTATCCTTTTCAAGCTGTAAAGCGGACGTATTGAATGAAATCTTTAAGCTATTGCCGTCTTTTTTCCATAGGTTTGCCTGCCTCATAAGCTCTTTAATTACCCACTCGCCTACATTGATTATTAATCCTGTCTCTTCAAGAACGGGTATAAACTTCATTGGGGGTATTATGCCTTTCACCGGATGGTTCCATCTTATCAATGCCTCTGCGCCTGAAATGGAGTTTTTGGCTATGTCGATCTTTGGCTGATAGTAGAGTACAAACTCTTCATTATCAAATGCTTTATATATGTCCTTTTTTATGTTCAACGTATCCACTACCTTCCGGCGAAGTCCGGCTGAATGGAATATAACGCTGTTTGATCCTGCTTTTTTTGCCTCCCTCAGGGATAGTTCTGCTATCTTTATCAACTCATCGAAGTTTTCTGCTTCATCGGGAAAGATAGATATGCCTTTATATAACCTGACTGTAATTTTATCACCGCTCATATCTATGGGCAGCGAAAAGAGATTGTCTATTTTATAAATAATGGTGGATATTGCTTCTTCGTCCTTGATGTTGTAAGCAACCATCATGAATTCATCTGCATCCGTCCTGCCGAGAATATCAGGCATATTTATTATGGAGTTCAGCCTTTTCCCGACTTCCTTCAGCAAAAGGTCTGCTTTTGCATAGCCGTAAGATTCATTCATAACCTTAAATCTGTCCACATTGAGTATAATCAGGGCTATTTTCTTGCCGTAATCCGACGACGCTGCATCCATAAGCCTTTTGAGTTCCTGGAATACAAACCTTCTGTTCGGCAGGGATGTCAGATGATCCAACAGGACAGATTTCTCCAGCTCCTTCGTCTTGTTGATGGACTCTATGGCAAATGATACGTCACGCCCTATGTCTTCCAGTAATTGAAACGTTTCTTCCGCATCATAGATCGGCTCGTCTGAGTATACGCTCAATGCGTCTATTGTCTCTTCACCGAGAAATAGGGGAACGGATATGGAGGATTTAAATCCGTAATTTACAATAATGTCTTTCAATAATTTTACGGGACTTTCATCCATTATATGGTTGCTGGACGCTATCCTTTTTTCTTTTATTGCAACGGCTGCAGGATCTCGCCCCTCCGGCGAATTCGGATCTAAAGAAATTTTCAATCCTGCCAAAAAATCCTGCCCATATCCGCACATTGTGACTAAGTTTATGTACTGCGATGCTTTGTCTACCTGGCCAAACCATGCCAGGCGGAACCCTCCATCATTGACGAGTATGGTGCATAGCTCGCTGTACAGATCGTCTATATTTTCCGTCCGGACGATAAATTTATTTGTCTCACTGATGACGTTGTACAGCTTGTTGGCCCTTTTTATAGCAAGGCTCTTCTCGTAAAAATATGATTCAAGCGAGAACGAAATATCAAGCAGTATTACCTTGAATATTGCCGCCAATGCCCTTGTAAACTCTTCTTTGTTCAGTTCCATGGTATCTATGACGCCTGTCAGCTCATCCACGACCTTGCCATACGCTTCAATATACATCCACGGCTCTACCTTGTGTTTATAATGGGAAAAGCCGATATCAATCCTGTTCATGACATACTCGGTGTCGTATTTGCCGCTTATCAATTCTTCAAGATATTGTTTGAAAACAACCTTATGCTTTTCAATAGTATGACTTGTAAAAACGCCGCTCATCTCCGGGAAAGACAGAAGATGCACGTAAAATGTCTCTACAAGCTGAAAAAATAATGTCTCATGCTCCTTATAAAGCCGTGTAAGCAGTTTAATGTCCGGTCCGGAAAGCGATAGAAACTTAATGCGCCTTTGCAGCCCGTTTTTATCGATCCCTATCATCTCTCTTAAAGCTTTGCCTTTTTCTTCCGTCATATCCACCCTGTTTTTTTTACTGAACGATAAGCTCAAATAATTTCATAAAGTTAATTTACCAATGACCTTTTCATAAATAAAACGTAGGCGCGATTGAATTTTATTGTGCAGCATTTATACCAACAGTTAATCGTGCATAACTTATGGTAATTTAATGACACTTATATTAAGGGGCATTGTTCCGTTTATGATGAAACTGTAAAGGATGATTGACCCCCAACAATCCGCGTGACATACCAGTCAGATACACCGGTATATTCATCATGCCTATCGCCTCTATAAGTTTCGGGGCTAAATCAGGATTTAATAAAACCTGGCTTCCTACAATCATCAGCGGCCGTTTGGATTTATCGATCAATCTTACTGCCTTTGCAGGCGTATATCTTCGAAAGGATATTTTTACAGGAGAAATACTTTCATGACTCATCGTATCAAGGTTGCAGGCATAGATCTTATCAAGGTGACGATTCAAATACCAGTTGGTTATTTTGTCGCGCAGAGAATGTGTATCTCCTGCTGTACCTTTCACAGCGTACCATTGTCTTACCAATGTCTCATCGTAAAGAAGGTCTATAGGGCATTCTATAAAGATCGGTCCTGGAACTTCTGATATTGCGGATGCGAAAGCAGATTCAATAACAGGAATAAAATCACAATTCTTCTTTATGGTAAATACCGCTTTTACAGCAGAGCGGATGAGCGATATTTGATCAATATCCTGAAGCGCACCTCTCCCCCTGAGCACGGTTGCCGAAGCCCCTCCGAATAGTATGAGAGGAGATTGCGCCATTTTCGCATTGATAAGTGCGGTAATACTATTGGTTACACCGGGCCAGCGGTTACCACTGCAACACCGCAAGCTCCGGTTAGCCTGCTTACTGCATCTGCTGCAAACACAGCGTTTACTTCATTACGCACATCTATAATTCTGATCCCGATCTTTTTACTTTCAGACAATATGGGTGATATATGACCACCGCAGAGGGTAAAAATATACCCGACCTTATGTTCTTTCAGTATTCTTGCAACTATAGCCCCGCCATTCATAAAACCTCCTTTTCAATAATAAATAATGTAAGCATCACCTCTATAACCCATGAGCATACAGAGAAGCAAATATAAAGCATAGGAATGACCAAACTAAAGTTTCGTCAGTTAAAATATGGCGGAGGGAGTAGGATTCGAACCCACGATCCACTTACGCAGATAACGGTTTTCAAGACCGTCGCCTTAAACCACTCGGCCATCCCTCCATAAGGGGCATAAACAAGACAACGTTTTATTTTATAGTAATAGACTTTTAACAATAATCAAGGAAAATAATTAAACCAAAAATACTCCGCCCTTAACAGGGGCACCCATTTAAAGTGCACCTGTCAAGCGAAAAGTTCATCCTTATCGTGAGAAATTCCCTTTCTCCCTTGAATGCTTCCAGTGCTACTTTTGCCTTGAGTCCTGCTTCGGTTGTCTTCCTCATTCTAAACCTCTTTTTAGAGTTCTCTTACCATTTTTCTTCACCTTATTTAAGCTCTAAAAGCTGTCTATATCTTCCGATCTTCCCGACCCCCCATAGTTCGCACCAGACTGTTGTCTATGGGGTCCATGTCCATTTGAGTATCTTGTAATCAGTATCGCTGCGTACGTAGGTGTAAATACTGCCATCGTGTCCGATAACTGCTGAACCGTATTCAGCAACTATGCTTGGTGGTGGTGTGACGTTGCCCCCAAAAACCAGAGCACTTGCTCTTAGAGTCTCCTGTTAGTAAAAGATAACAAAAGGAGGCAAAGATGCAAAGGAAAAGGTACAGTGAGGAACAAATCATACGTGTTCTTGAGGAAGAGCGTGCCGGGGCAAAGGTCATGGATCTATGCCGCAAATACGGGATGAGTGATGCAACGTTTTACAACTGGAAAGCGAAATACAGCGGCATGACGGTAAGCGATCTCAGGAGATTGAAAGCCTTGGAGGAAGAAAACCGCAAGCTGAAGCGTATCGTAGCGGATCAGGCACTGGATATCCAGGCACTCAAGGAGATAAACTCAAAAAACTGGTAAAGCCCAAGGTCAAGCGAGCAGCAGTGGATTATGTAGTAAGAGGCTTTGGGCTGAGTAAACGAAGGGCGCTACAACTGGTTCATTTATGCTGGGCCAGCTATGTATACCAGAGAAAAGGCAAGGGAGACGATGATTTACGCAAACGTATGCATGAAATTGCACAACAACGTCGAAGATTCGGTTCGCCCCGCATCTATATCCTATTGAGAAGAGAGGGATGGAAAATGAATCATAAGAAGGTAGATCGGCTGTATAAGGAAGAACACCTATCATTGAGGCTGAGGAAGCGTAAAAGGTTGCCGGCACGGCAGAGGATACCCCTTGCAACTCCTGATGCGCCCAATAAGTGCTGGTCTATGGATTTTGTATCTGACAGTCTTTATAACGGGCGTAGATTCCGTGTTTTAAACATCGTAGATGATTACACGAGAGAAAGTCCTGCTATGGAGGTAGATACATCGTTAGGCGGCGTCAGAGTGGTTCAGGTTTTGGAGAGGTTAAAGGAAAGCAGAGGATTGCCCGAGGTCATAAGGACGGACAATGGACCTGAGTTTATCAGCCGGGCACTGGATGAATGGGCGTATAAGAACGGAATTAAACTGGACTTTATAGAACCGGGAAAACCTATAGAGAATGCTTTTGTAGAAAGTTTTAATGGCCGATTCAGGGATGAATGCCTGAACGAAAACTGGTTTATGACGCTGCAAGAGGCTCAGAAGATCATTGAGCATTGGCGTATCGATTACAACAAGGACAGGCCACACGGTTCATTAAGGAAACTTACACCGGATGAATTTGCAAAGCAGTATGAAACAATGGTAAAGAATAGTCAGGAAACTCTAATTCAAGGTGCTCTATAAAATGGGGGAAGGTCAACTTATATCAGCTTATTCAAAATATTCAGAAGTTTACTCTAAAACTGGTAGTAGACTTAAAGC
>JABEBX010023651.1_pt1 | contig 32711 bp, 36 predicted proteins | sample 7245971 | NCBI WGS metagenome assembly JABEBX01 (sample SAMN14506365, study PRJNA622280) | hot springs metagenome | biome: hot spring [ENVO:00000051]|acidic hot spring [ENVO:00002120]; feature: spring [ENVO:00000027]|sediment [ENVO:00002007]; material: sediment environment [ENVO:01001048]... | reverse complement strand
CCGCAACGCCCCTAAGCCTTGTAGTGATGGAAACCATAGAGAAGAAATTCTGGGCTAGCGGGTTTTCCAGGCTGCAGATGATTAGCAGCATAGGCGCAACTATAGGGTTATTGATGGCGTCCCTCATTACTGGGTTCCTGCCCCTGCGCATCCTGATGCTTTTGCTGATACCTTTCGCCATAGCTTCGGTTTTCATAGCATTCTCAATAAAGGAACCTGCAAGGAATCTGGAAAGAAGGACCATAATAAAGAACAGCGCGGCATTAAGGTTCAGGCTGCTGATGCACCAGTTCATATTCATAAGGGTTCCGGGAATAAAATTCATAAAATCTTTTTTTACTCCCCATAAAGCAAAGCGCGAAATGCAAAGCCTTACTATACTCTACATTGCCCTTTTTGCATTTTATCTCGGCAGCGGAATTTTCAACACCGCTTATGTGCCAGGGCTGAGGCATGCCGGCTTCCAAGACCTTTACGTGTTTGGAATAATATTCATTGGTTATGCAGTGCAGTCCTTGGTTTTCTATTACTCCGGGAGGTACACTGAGCAGAAGGGGGAGAGAAGCGCAATAACAAGCTCTCTTGTGCTCAGGGCATTGGGGTATATAGGGATAGGCATAGTGTTCCTTGTCTTCGTCGGCGCTCCGAGCATGCTGCTCAACATCGTGCTTTACGGGTTGACCGCAGGCTTGGCATATGCAGTATTCTACACCGCCTCTAATTCATTGCTTTTCAAATCCATAGGCACAGAAAAGCAGGGCAGGAAGCTCGGCCTGTACAGCGGTATCGTGGGCTTAAGCTATCTGGTGGGGTCTCTTCTTGCAGGCTATGCCTCATACTACATAAGCTACGGCTTCGCCTTCATCGTATCTGGCTTATTAATTGTTTGCTCAATACTTATATTCATGAAATTTTATTCAAGAAAAGCATGACGTGCTAAGATGGAGAAGACATACAGGATGAAAGAGCCGAAAAACGTAAGGGAAGCGCTCTCGAGGCTCAAAAAAAGGCTCGTGCCTGCCCTGCTTGCGAGCTTAACGCTGATGCTGCTCGTCGCAATGCTCGTCTACTTCAAGATAGATTCTGCATACGGCCTGGGAACCTCCGCAATTATATTCACTTCGTTCGCAAGCAGCATATTCATAATGTTCATAACCCCAAACTCGAGGGCGGCAAGGAACAGCAAATTCCTGAAGAGCTACATACTCGCAGCCATAACCGGCTATATCGGCGGCTTATCGCTTTCCGTATTGCCGCTTTTCGCTGTCGCCGGATTGGTGCTATTCGTTTTGATACTCTTAATGGTGATCACGCAGAGCGAACATCCACCGGCTGCCGCAATAGCGTTCGCATTCGTGCTTTTTCACATAGGTACCCTGGGCATAATAATAATATTCTCAGGTGTGGCCATAGTGATAGTATTGAGGTATGCATTGGAAAAGGGCATATTCGAGGTAGAGCGCGAGGTCTACAGATTGGAAGAAAAACAACTGCTCTCTAAGAAAAAAGGCAAGTGATTCTACGCTGGGCATGTCAAAAAATCCTAAGGTAAACGGCAGCATAAAGAATTCCGCAAAAGATTTCGTAGTGCAGGAGATAACCCAAAACGGCACGACCCTTCTGCTTGATAAGAAATACACGTCTGGTGATTTGGGCTTTAGTGAAAGCATTCAGGGCAAATACTCCTTATTTGTACTGCAGAAGGAGAGCTGGAATACAATGCAGGCGCTTACTTCAATAGCAAAGCATTTCGGCAGGGGCAAAAAAGCCCTTGGCTTTGCCGGTACAAAAGACCGCACGTCAGTGTCTACGCAGCTCTGCAGCATATATGGCGTTGAAGCCAGCAAGCTCATGGCTTTCGAGCAGAATGGCATATCGATAAACGGGGCATGGCAGTCCGATGAGGAAATAAAGCTTGGCTCGCTGCAAGGCAATAATTTTGTTATAAAGATAACCGGTGCAAAGCAAGGCGACGAATCTCTCATGCAAAAAATAAACGAAGGGCTTGGAGGCATTTTTCCCAACTACTATGGCATACAAAGGTTTGGCTCCAGGGGGATAAACTTTAATATTGGCATGTCGATGCTCAGGGGCGATTTTGAATCCTCAGTACTTTTATTCCTTACAGATACGTCTAATGAGATAAATAAAGAAGCAATAGAAGCCAGGAAAAGGCTTTCAGAAGAGCGCGACTTTTCAAAAGCAATGTCATACTTCCCAAAATACCTCAAATACGAGCGCAGCATGCTCGCATACCTATCGGATTATGGCCCTAATTATACCGGGGCATTACGTACGCTTCCAAGGCAACTTTTGCTTATGCTTGCCCATTCCATAGAATCAGAGATATTCAACGAAGAAGTAGAGCTTTGCATAAAAGAGGGTAAAATTTCTCCGGAAATCGGAGATATTGCATGTCCGCAGAACTGGCTGGGGTTCCCAGATTATCAAAATGCTAAGAAGAAAATCGACCAGGATCCAAAGGCAAAGTTCAAATTGCTCAATATAGTCGGTTACCTAACTGAGCAGGCCACGGAAGAAGAGAATGCAATAATGGAAAAATACAGCATTACAAAAGAAAACTTCAAGCTAAAGCAAATGCCAGAAATTAACTGTAAGGGCTCTTTCAGGGCAGCTTTCGCCCCATATACTGGCTTTACTCAAAATTACGCGCAGGATAATATAACAATATCATTCTCTCTTCCATCAGGGTCATACGCCACAGTGTTATTAAACGAGTTCATAAAGGATGTTTAAGGAGAAGCTTTATGCGTTCCAAGCCTGAGCATTGCCTCTGTTTTTATAAGATCAAATTCTGCAATATCGCTTTTTGTTATCTCTTTACCCCATGACCCGTCTGCTTTTACGTTGTACTTGCTGTTCTCTTCATAAACCGGTATGACATGCATATGGGCGTGTAAAATCCTCTGGTCCGCAACAGCGCCGCTATTAAACACGTTCTTTATCCCTATAGGTTTAAAAACACTCATTGCCATCGAATTAAATTCTTTTGTCAGATAGAAAATGTGTTCAAGCACCTCTACTGGCATATCAAATATATTTTCATAATGCGATTTTGGTATTATTAGCATATGCCCCCTGCTTGTGGGATATTTGGATGCAAGGACAGTGCAAACGCCATCATCAAAAATAATGCCGTCTTTTAAAGTTCTATCATCACAAAATTTGCACATCAAAGCTGCCATTGTATTACCTAAGCATTTTAACCACATCAAACGGATCCTGAAATCCTTCCACCCTTCCATAATTATACTTTCTTACATCAGAATAGCAAGGCACTATATCTACGTGGAAATGTTCGCTTTCCGTAGGCAAACCTGGAACATCAAAATCAAACCCTTTTATAACATAAAAAGAAAAGACATTATTTGGCGGGGAATTTCCATTCTCAATCATCACCTTGGCCCCTTCTGCTGAAAAAGCTTTCCTGAGCATCAATGAAAATCTTTTAGATAGCTTTGCGGCATCATAAAGCTCTTCAGTGCTTGCTTCATCCATCGGAGCATGCCTTTTCAATATGATGGTTACGTGGCCATCTGAAGCGGGTCTTTCTGCTGGCATCACCGCATAAAACGCATCTTCGTAAATAATCAGATCTTTATTGGAATGGCGCTTGCACAGGCTGCATTCTTTTTCTCCCCCCATATAATTATCCTTGTTAACAGTTATTGATACAATTAAAACTAAAAACTAATAAGTCAGACTGTGCAAAACAATGCCATACCAAACCCATAGGAAAAACGTTTAAGCTAGTTCTATTACTATTTTATGGTTCGATGCCAAAGCTAACAGTACCAAAAAGAAGCAGAATGGCATATTACTAAAAATGCCCGATTCCGTAGCAGAGTTTGATGCTGCTTATGCCAGTGCTTTGATAAGGCCCGCCAACAGAAGGCTTAGGCACAGACTAGACAGCATTTTAGACGCTTTTTGCGTTCGCTGGCAATTCTATGGGTAAATACAAAAAGCACTCCAGTAACCTTACTGTTGCGACTTAGAAAATCGTAAAGATAAACCCCTGAAATATGAATGAAAGGCGCCGGGATTGGGCGTCGGTAAACCAGAATAAATTACAACTGATATATTAATATATACAAGGATATGCATAAGAAAAGGCATTAATTTTTTAATGTGCAATAATTGAAATGTGAATCTGTCTGCTTGACGGAGGATTAATTGCAAAGTAGGCGAATGGCTATAAATGCCAAGCGAGCACTAGTTACTCTAGTGTTTCTGGTCATCATAGCCTTCGTTCTCCGGTTAGTCGTCGGCGTTCTAGGAGACGCTACGGCAGTGATATGGCAGACCCTGGCGAACACAGCGGGTGCAAACTCGACGGCAGTAACACAATTTAACCAGTAAGCGCCGTAACAGGCGTAATCATACCCTTCATCCAAATCGTAGTCCTGGTGGCGATAGTTATCGTCATCCTCGACCTGTTTGAAGCTGGCGACATCCTAACGTCCAGGCCAAATCGATTTTAAACAAGTTTTGAGTCACTTGTCTTTTAAGAAACAAATTATACAAGGTAAAGCTCTCCTACATAGGATATGTTGATCGGTATTGTCCCAACTATTGACAAACCATCCATCACTTGTATAGTTCCATTCGTTGAAGTCTCAGTCTCAATATAGGTGTAATGATTCGAGGGGTCATATACGCTGCTAAATAGAAGCCCAGGGAGCTGCACGGTCCCCACCATTGTGGTATTATCCACTACATTAAGCGTCATAGCCGTATCCCCCTCAATAAAATCCTTAACCAAATACATATAAGGATCGGACAGAATGACAGGGCCCAGCGTATTATTCATTGTAGAGACCATTGAAGTGCCCTTTACAATAAATGTCTTGTCTGTGTTCCCTGAAGTTATGTAGAGATTCTGATTGTATGGATCGTACAACAATGAGGTCTCCCAGCCTCCGGCGCCCAAGGACATATTTGCGAATATAGAGCTTCCTTTCAATACCAAAAGGTTTAACTTTTTGGATCTTATCGAGGAAGAATATGGAGAATAGATATAACCGCTTGAAGGATCATAAACAGGAACTGCGCCAGTACCCGTGCAGAAGGAATCAATGTTCGAAGTTCCATTAATCACATATAAAACATAACCACCATTTTGGCAGTTGGCATTTCCAGAGCCGTATGCGTATACATATCCGTTAGTAGGGTCTAAAGTTATATTGTATAATGTGCTTTTCTGTGGTATTATTCCGACTAGGGACGTGCCATTGACTACCAGGATATCCTTCGTGAAATTGGCAAGGTAGACATAATGGTTAATAGGATCATAAACTGCGGACACTATTCCCTGATTTCCTAACGATGGTATTGGGATTTTTGAAATTATACCCATGCCAGATATTACCCCGATATAGCTGTTCTCTCCTTGGCTGCTTGAATTTACCGCATAGATATAATTATTGTAAGGATCGTAGGCCACCACGGTAGGAATCAAAACGCTACTTCTCCTTATAGATATATTTCCAATAAATTTTGTGCCGTTGATCACAGCGATGTTTTTGCTGGTCTGAATATAGGTATACTGGTTCTGGGGGTCGTACACAAGCGTGCCGCCAAAATCAAAGTTTTTGACTAATTTAGTGCCGTTTATTATCGCTGTGCCTTGAGAGGAAGACTCAACTACATAGCTCGCGTTTGAATATGAAGTTGAAGTGCGAGGAATGGTAGTAGTAGGTGCTGTTGGCTTTGCCGCAGTAGTAGAGGTGGCAGTTGATCGTCCTGAATGGCCTGCCAATAGCGAATATGCTGCAACGGCCACTATTAGAATTATTAATATACCAACCAGATATTTTGTTTTAATACTCTTCTTCGGAGACTGTAGAATCGGATTTGGTGTGCTGGATTGGCTGGACTGCTCGAATTGTGGATTAGAAGGCTGAAATGTGGCAGAATCCTGTGAATCCATAAATTGATTTGTGTATAAGGGTATAAATATGTTTTCTAGGCTACTTGAGATTCTACATTAACATTAAACTGCAAAAAAAGTTTATGCAGACATGATTTTTTCCTTCCCGCTTTCTGAAGTATGAATTATATGCAAAGGGGTATATAGGAAATAAAACCAGGCTATTGGTGTATAAAATTCGCCGGGATTGGGATTTGAACCCAAACTTCCCGAAGGAAACCAGATCTCGAGTTTCGCCGCAAAAGCACTGGCGCGTTACCGGTTTCCGCCATCCCGGCATGAAAAACCTAAATACCAAGAAAGACTTTTATTAACCAATGTAAAAATTAATTACAGCAAGCGCATAAGTAAATGCATTATATAATTTACCATTATTAATTAAAATGTAAGTGTTTTAATATCTAATAATCAATACTTTATCACAAGCGCGTATAAAATGTTTGCGGTATGCTCAAATGCGTAACAAATTTTTCGGCGATGGTTTTACACTAAGGATTGCGACAGTGGTGATATTCATAGCGTTAGCCGTAGCTGGCCTGGGATTTTCCGCTTACCTGTTGCTAATAGCGAAGAACCTTTACATGTATGTAGTTGCTATAGCTTTTGCTGTACTCTCCATAATATCAGGATTCTTTAACATATCCGCATCAATACTGTATTACAGGTCCTATTTTTACGGGAATTATATAGAAGCCATAAAATCGAAGCTCAAGCCTATGACGAGTTTCCCGGAGGTGGCGGTAGCAATACCCTTATACAACGAGGACTCTGCAGTAGTGGAAGACACAATAATCAATTTAAAGAAGCTAAACTACCCGAAGGACAGGATAAAATATTATATCCTGGACGATTCTACAGATGCAGAGATCATTTCATCCATAAAAAAGCTTTCAGGGAAAAACGGCATAAATTACGTGCACAGGGATAACAGGAAGGGCTACAAGGCGGGTGCGCTCAACAACCTGATAAGCAAAATAAACGCAGAATTTATAGCGATTTTCGATTATGACGAGCGCCTGACGAATCCGAACTTCCTCATGGATTTGCTCCCATATTTCCAGGATCCCAACATGTCATACATACAAACGGAAAAGACACACAGGAAATCAAACCTGTTCTCCGATTCCATAAATGTATTTGACGGTTTCTTCTTCAAGTTCATAGAACCTGCGCGGGCGCTTAATAATACTGCGATATTCGCGGGCTCTTGCGGAATGATAAGGGTACCTGCGTTAAAAGAAATAGGTGGTTTCCCGGAATACGTGATAGAAGACACATTCTTCAGCTTCAAATCAGACCTATACAACTACAAAAGCCTTTACATACCAAAAATATATGCCTTAGGCAAGCCAATAACCAAGTTCACGGAACTTGTCAAGCAGCAATGGCGCTATAACTACGGCGACACCCAGTTCCTAAAATATTTCTTCAAAAACAGGAAGAACCTGCGCGGATCCCCTATATCCAGGATGGACTATTTAACGCACGGCTTTGGCCTGAACTACATATCTGTAATACTTATAATGTTCACCATAGTGTCGATATTCATAGTATTCTCAGCAGTGCCTTTCGTAAACCTAAAGATAACCCAGATATTCCAAGTGCAGTACATGAGCCTGGACCTAGAAATATTCGGTTCGATAGCCCTGGTGCTATCGTTTCTCGCGCCTGTAATACTTACCAAAATATACTTCAATTCCATAAAGAAGGGGTTCATGGTCTTCGGGCTGAATTTTGCGCTGGCTTTCGTGCGTACAAAAGCAGCCATTGCGGCCATGATAAAACAAAACCCCGGGGTGCACTGGAACCGCAGCAATGCAATAAACGGGAGCAGGCTGACTTTCTCCATATACAATACTAAGACGGAACTTTCTTTCGCCGCGCTAATATTCCTGCTCAGCGCATTCGCAGCTTACACCAATCATATATCCGGAGGGCTATGGTTGATGATATACGGATTCCTGTACCTGCTCACTACTGTTTTCATGTATAAATACGGTTAAGGTTTTTGTCATGATATATGTAAAAATACACGACACCGATGACGGCAAAATAATCGCGATGTGCGACGATATCTTAATAGGGAAAGTGCTCGAGGACGGCGATTTGGTCTTGGACCTTAAAGACTATTCCGATTTCTATGTGGGGGATCTGATAAATCCAAAAGACCTGGTAATAAATCCAGAGGAAAAATTCAATTCTGCAAATGTTGTCGGAAACGAATCCGTAGCATTGGCTATAGAGAAAAACATAATAAAAAGAGAAAACGTCAAGGAAATAAACTCCGTGCCATACGCGCATGCGTATTGGCTTAACATAGATTAATCCTTATCCTCAGGCTCTTCTTTAAGCAGCAGTATCGCTTTGGCAATGTCTCCGCCGGTTTCTTCAAGGGCCTTCATCGCTTTATCCTTATCATTTATGCCTGAGCTCTGCATTACGATATCAACGTCATCACCGCTTATCTCAAGCTTTACCTCTCTCGGCACCTCGGAAACGTTCCCCGCTATCTGGAAGCTTACGGAACCCTGGGCCTCTATCATAGTAACCTGCGGATCCTCTACAATTATATCCTTGTCGTTGCACGTTATTACTACTTTTATCGCTTCAACATCCGAAGATTTTATACCCATCTTTGCCATCATGTTTTTCAGCGTTCTTGGGTCTATATTGGGCATCATGCAATCATCTGCTATAATTTTCGTGCAAATAATGTTAATTCTTTCCTGTCGTGCGGGAGTTTCTTTACCCTTATGCCCTTGTAGGATCCGGAAATGACCTCCGACGATTTTTCTATGTTTTTTTCTATATTATCATCCGTCATCTTAAGCGTTAGGATCAATGTGCCATTATCTGTCAATGCATCCGCGCATATCGTGGCTATGCCTGCAGCTTCCTGCGCCGGTATGTTTACGTCGATGCATGCCATGTCGAAGGGCCCGAGCTTCTCGAGATTCGAGAGCTTAATCTTTCCGAAAAGCTCAACAATGTGCAGCAAGTCATATTCTCTGACCTTTTCAGGCATGTTTTCGATATCATAAACTTTAATGCCTTCGGCAGTGGAAACTTTTCTATCCTTTCCAAGAATGATGGCAATCCTGCTCCCTTTGGGCATTTTCGCATATTCTATAATGCCGGCGTCTATGGCGACAACGCTCGCACCCTTGCTTATCATATACCTGCTCCAGCCGCCAGGGGCAGCGCCTACGTCCAGGACGCGCATGCCCTTATTGAGCGATATGCCAAAATAATTTATCGCTTCGTAAAGCTTGAATTCAGCCCTGCTTATCCCATTTTCCAGAATCTCGCTATCTACGTTCCTATGCCTAAACCTGTCCAAAGAAGCTTCGTACGCCCCTGTAAAATCACTGCGGCATACGTACGCCACAGCCTGGCTTATAATCACATACAATACCATTTCGGGATCGGAAAGGCTTACAACCGCTCCCTTCTGCTCGATCGCCCTTCCAAGCTCAACTTCTATGCTTTTTGCGTTCCTATCATCATTAGCCTCTTCCTTGAGCACCTCTATCCTAACCCTTTTAATGCCCGCAAGTTTCACAAGAGCGTCCTCAAGGCCTGTATACCCTTTTGAAATATCTGCTTTACTTGCAAGTTCAAGCGCCCTGTCTATAAAAACCGAATCGTTAAGCTTCCCTGCTATGGTTTCGTATTCTGCGGCGCATTCCACAATAATTATGGAGTCGGATATGTATTTCGTTATCTTAAGGCCCTCAAGCCAGAGCCTAAGCTCGGGTATCACTTGCCTGATAAATCTCTTGTCGAAGAAAACCAATAGTTCTGTCATTTAAAACACATAAAAATATACAGATAGGTAAGCATCACAATATTAATAATGGCATTCCTTCACTACTCTGCAATATGAAATGCGTTTATGCTTTAATTTATGATTTGGCTTAAATCGGGAAAACTGCCCATCCCTATGCCTATTATTTTTTCATTTTCAAAGTCTATGACAGTTGCCGAAGCTGCAGGCAATAAAATGCTATTATCTAAGTCATTATATCTATCATCTAAAATGTCTATTGCTGATTTTATCAAATCATGGTGCGAAACAGCAACATTTATGCCCTCTTTGCCTTTAATGAAGCTTTTTATGCGGCTCTGCAGGCTGTCCCAGCTTTCAATCCCATTCGTGTATCCTGCCTTTATATTGGCAAGCAGGTCTGCGTTTTTCTTCTCATAAGAAGGGTATATCTTATTCTCTAATTCACCAAAATTCCTTTCCCACAGCCTTTTGTCCAACTTCGGTTCAATCCCTATCCTATCTGCTATTATCTTAGAGGTCTGGCGTGCCCTTAACACAGGGCTTGTGTATAATCCATTCGGCTTAAAATCCTTCGGGATTGTTTTTGCCAATTTTTCTACCTGGGAAATTCCTTTAGGCGTAAGCGGCGAGGCGTTTTCTTCCGAAGTGAAAAAATTTTTAACATTGGATTCGCTCTGGCCATGCCTTATGAAAATTATTGTATTCATATCTAACCCTTGTGTGCCCATCGTGCTTATGCCCTCCTTGGATGGAGGATGATACTTGATGGGCTAAAAAATATTTAGAAAAGTAGTTTATTATGTTCTCAGTTCTTTCAGTCTTTTATTAAGCTTCCTGAAAACAAGCCATTTCTTTTCCCTGCTCAAACTGAATAATACCTCGGAAGCAATTTCTTCAGTAATCGTAAAAATATAGTTTAGTTTTATAACGCTATCTTTTATTGCACCCTCTTCCTTCGAAAGCGGTATCCCCTTCATTTTCAGATTACTTGTAACGCCCGCCACTATAGCATTACCAAATTCTTCAAATAATGCAGCAGCAGGCCTATGCCTAGTTTCTTGGCTATCCGTAAAAGGCATAACTACGATTACAACGTCGCCTGGTCTAAGCACGCCCCCAAGCCTCGTCTCCCTTATTGTCCCACAATTCTTTCATCTTTGCTTGCTGTATCCTAAAGAGGAATTCATCATATTGGTTCTTCTTCTTTCTCTGGCTTTTTGCAATGTCTATTAAATCTGAAATGATTTCACCCTATGTCTCTCTTGGGTATTTTTTGATGCTTTTCAACTTCTTGACCACAGACCTGTTCAACTGTATCATGGTTACTTCATCTTCCATTATATGACGCCTATAACTGGTATATAGTGAGTTATATATAAAAGATTTTGGATTTGTTTGAAACTATTGATACAGTTCTATGAGCGCGTATATATATGCAATATTATAAACTTATACCTATATGACCACATATATAATAATATATCGACTTGTGGACATTATGTCCACAAAGTTTAAATATCCTAATGTTGTAGACATATATATGTCATTTATAGAAAAGCAGCGCCATGGCAAACATTACTACTATTACCTAGTTAAGAATGTTAGAATATCTCCAACAAAAGCAAAAAAAATAAGGATATTCCTTGGCAGGGGAGTCCCAAAGCACGGCGAACTGCAAAAATATTTCGTGGCGATAGAAAAAAAGGCAGCGGAACAGTATAACAGTAAGTGGTTATCCAAAGAGTTAATAGAAAAGCTGGAGGATCTGAGAGCAACTGTGGCGGTGTTTCATAAAACGTCTGGTGATGCATTACCAAAGGACTTTTCGGTACGCTACACATATAACACTAATGCTATTGAGGGAAATAGGCTAACACTCAGACAGACTGCTCTGGTGCTCACGGATAGTATAGCCCCGGAAGGGGCAAGAATGGAAGACGTTATCGAGACCCTTAACTCTTCAGATGCTTGGGGCTTTGTTAAAAAGTATAAAGGAAGCCTGAATAAAAAGTTTGTTTGCAAGGTTCAATATGAAATAACAAAGAATACCTCTTGCAGAATTCAAGGAGATTATAGAGACAGTGAAGTAAGGATAATAGGATCAGGGCACATTCCTCCAAAACCCTCTGAAGTTGACGGCCTAATGCAGAAATTATTTGAGGAATACAATAAACAGAGGAGGGAACTACATCCTGTGGAACTTGCAACATTATTGCACAACGAGCTAGTAAAAATACACCCATTTACGGATGGAAACGGGAGAACCTCAAGACTACTCATGAACTGGATTTTGTTAAGAAACCGTTTTCCTGCGGTAATAATAGAAGTGGCAAACAAAGAGAGATATTATAAGTGCATTGAGCGCGCCGATGCAGGAGACCAAAAACCTTTCACAGTGTTCCTGGCAGAGCAGATGCTTGGGCAATATACGGTCGCATTATCCGATCAGTAGCGTCAAGCCTCTGTGAAAGGCACTATACTAAAATATCCTATACCTGTTAGAACTAAATTAATGCCTGCTTTACTAAATCGCCTTAACTAAGCTTAGCTGGTATAATAAATGTGACATAGGCACCAAACTATTGCAGGCGCGATTTCCAAAGAAACAATCACTGCATTAAGATTTTCTTAATAGCTTGCAATTTCTTTTGTTCACTGCATATCGATAAATTTTTTATAAAGAAGTTTTACTAAATTAAACTGGTAATGTGCCATTGGTATGGTTATGGGCCGGCAAACAAAAAGTTTAAAGTATTGCGAAACCCATGCTTGCTGGATAAAATGCACGCTCTTGAGTTAAGGAATGTCAATTCCGGGTATGATGGGAAAGCCGTACTCCACGACATCAGCTTTACAGCAAAAGAATCTTCGGTATATGTGGTGCTGGGCCCGAACGGCGCGGGAAAGACGACCCTGTTTAGGACTATCGCCGGCATATTGGAACCGTTATCTGGCAATGTCCTGCTGGATGGCGAGGAAATAAGTTCATCGAAGGAGCTTAGGAGCAGTATAAATTACCTTTCACACTACAATGCACTGCCAGAAGAGATGACTGTATATAACGCACTTAAATTCTATTCTGACATGGAAGGCGGAGATCCTGAGACAGCTATAGACCTGTTAAACCTCAAGGAGTTTGGAAACAAAAGGATATCGGAGCTTTCACAGGGTCAGAAAAAGAGGGTATCAATAGCAAAGGTATTCCTAAAAGAAAGGGATGTGTATTTGCTTGACGAGCCCACTGCGAACCTTGATCCAGGTTTGTCAAAGGAGATACGCGACATAATATTAAAGCTGAGCAAGGACAAGCTTGTCTTATATTCCTCGCACAACCTCTACGAAGCTACAGACATAGGCATGAACCTTATTCTAATAAAGGATGGCAAGCTTGCCATGTTTGATAAAATAGCCAATGTGCGTTCGAAGGAGTACCGTGTAGGGATCAAGGCATCCCAAGACATATCAAAGATCGTGGATGCGAAGAAAGGCGAGGGCGGATATTACATACTTTCTGTATCGAAACCAGAAGAAGCGGGCCTGGCGCTAAAGAAGATTGTCGATAAAGGAATAATGGTAACGGAAATGCGTGAACTTGACAATCCATTGCAAGAGTTGTTCGAGAAATAAGGTAAACAGATGGATAGCCCAAAAGAAAAGAGGAACGGCATGCCTAGCTCTATTACGGTCAGTACAGCCAAAAGAGCGCTAAGCTTGGGCAAGACATACATACTAATAGCCTTTATAGTTGCGCTGGTGGGCATAGGCATTAATTATGGCGTCTCGAAAGCCTTAATCACAAGCCATGCAAATGTTACTGCCAATTTGACAAATGTATCAGTCAGCCCTATAAATATAATCAGCAAGCTGACAAAATCCGGCTCTGGAGCAGTACTGATACAGGTACCGCTTGGGGTTTTACCTGCATTAATGCTTGCCACTCCGATGGTGATACTGTTTGTATATGACAAGAACAATGGTGTGCTCGAGTATCTACTCTCTTTGGGTATGACGCAGCGCGACATATACAAACGTTATCTTAGCGCTGCGCTATTGATAACAGTCGTGTACCTTGCCATATTTACTGTAGCGAATTTGGCTTATTCGTACATAGTATTCGGAACAGCAGTTCTTACTGTGACGTACGCCATCCTATTTCTTGTGGCTGCTATATCATTGTCTGTGGTAGCTTTCATAATTACAATGATGATGTTATTTAGCGTGCTGCAGAAAAGCCGTGCGGGAGGAAACCAGCCTTTGGCAGTAATGCTCGGAACTCTCGTGGGCGCGCTGCCTGGATATTTTATTCCGTTCGCATTTCCTTTCAATAGCGCTGTAGCAGCTGAAATAGTTCAGGCAGTTGTAATTGCTGCAGCTGCCATGGCTCTATTCATGTTATCCGGAAGAATGATAAAAAGAGAAAAATTCCTCCCATGATATATTCTCATATTCTATTCGTGCGGGGCTAAAAACGAAGTGAAAGACAGTCAGATTTATGCTAAAAAAGCTCAATGAAGCCCAGCAGCAGTTCTATGGGATTGCATAGCCTTCGGGTGTTGACCAAGGATTCGAGGGATCGGAATACTGCGCCATCCGCGTCTAAAAGCTTTTGATAAAACTTTTCGTAAAAAGATTTTTAGGTTACCCATGCCCTATGCCACTGCAGCTCGTGCGTTGCCAACATAACTTACGGGGCCTGACGTGCCAACGCGCTGCAAGTCTACTATATGCATTAAATAGTAAATGCTGTTGAACACGTGTGTTCATCAAACATATTTGTGACATCCACTGAGTTCATTCAAGCTCCATAGCTTGGCTTCCATCGGGAATGTGGCAGCAAGCCGGCACAATGCAGAATGACAAGCGTGATAAAAACCCATAAAATGCTCAACCAGGCGTATCGTTCGCCGCGATTTCTATAAGTGAGGTTTCGTTTACCAGAAAGCCTGGATTCCCTGCAGCATATGCAAGCGCCGTGTTATTGTGCTCCCATCCATAAAGTATCTGATATACTCCTGTAGAATTCTGGTACAAGCCATATGTGTAATTCAATCCGTTTTCGGTTCCATTGTTCAAGAAGGCAGGAGTGATGTTCAGCGATGAGGTTATCAAATTCCCGATGGCACTCGACATATTTTCAGTATGGTTTGTCGTGATTTCCATGTATATTATGCTAGCATTTGAGGTGCTGTTAGAGCCTGCAGCAAATGTTATCCATCCGCTTGTGGCATTCCCATACAATTGGGGTATGACGCTTATGAGATAAGACATATTTATCGGGGATGAATCATTATATACATCATAAGTGTTGTAGGTGCTCAGCGGTGATTGCAGTAGCGCCTGGGCCTGCGTTGCGCTCATATATATAGGAGTCGAATTTGCTGATGCGGTCTGCGTTATCTTAGGATAAGAGCTTGGAATAAAAGAGGACGCTATTAGCGCTACCACGATTACTGCCGCTACTATTATTACCCATTTGAGAAGGTGCTTGTTCTTGCCGCTCCTATAACTGCTGTCTGACCGTGATGCTGAAACTGAAGCCTGCACCGAATCAGCATCTGCGCTCGAATCCTGTCCCATGAATCTGCCTTATCAAATAATTTATTCCACTTATCTGGCATCTAATATATGTCATATGTGCTTATTATTGCTTGTGAAATGTTTCGCTTATCATGAACTTCTCCGGCTATGCAATCACTATGGATGGACTCTGCGGGATTCGCACCCGCGACCCCGTCGTTGCGAACGGCGCTCTCATAAGCCCTGTCGCCTGTTTTTCTAGCAATTCAAAACACTGTATATTCTTTTTTCGGAAATGAACATCTATGTCTCCGCATACAGATTAGCATTTCAGAAATATAAAGAGATACAGTGCGAATCCCGCGGAAACCTCACGCAGACCTGCTTACCGACCTGGCCCGCAATCTAAGTTTTGGAGGAATTTGGACTCTATTGGCGCCTGCAAACAAATTTGATGTATGCTACGCATGGGCAATAGTATTTACTATCAAATGCATATATAATGGCCTTTTGATTTTATAACGAACCGGCACTGGCCAGAAGCTCTTTTGTTGTGACAACTTTGACCCTCTTCTGTGGGCTAAAATCAGTATCGTTACTCCAGATTATTGTATCTTCATATAATGCACATGCGAGATACAACCAATCCTTAGGGTCTGCGATTAGGCTAGCTGCTGCATGCAAAAATGGTTTAAGGCCTTTGTCTGGTACAAATGTTATCTGAACAAATACTTTCTGGATCATGCGTAATAACTCATAATCATCCATCCCTGACTTATCTCGAATTTCTATTATGTGGGCTGCCAGTTCATCTTTAAGAAATTCTGGGGCAAAAAGTGTAAGTGTGGGGTTAAGAAGCAGGCGCCTGGTGGTCGAGTCCTTTATCAGACATGCAAATATGATATTTGCATCAACTGTTACTCTCATTAAGAAGCGCCTTTGCGTGTTTTGCCATGCTCTTCGATACCTTTTTCTCTATAAGTTTCCAGTCTTTCATGGTAAACTTGCTCTTTCTTGCCAAGTTCTCCAGTTCGTCGAAGTCAGCAAGCTTCTGTTCTATTATGTTTCTTACGGCACTTGACCATTTAATTGATGAATGCCTTTCCATTTCCTTTCTAAGTTCTTCACTAATGACTAAAGTTATGTTGGGCATAGAATCACATAATTATTATGTGAAAAAACATATTTAATACTTTATACTAAGCAGATGCTGGCCTGAGAACTATAGAAAAGACAACGGAATTGAAGTAGTGGATAACTACATTTACTAATACTCACTATTGTTGGTAAGCTATATTCGGATTAGATATACTTTCAGGGATGCATGCCTCTATTTGACAAAATAGTGAATTTGGACTCTGCGGGATTCGCACCCGCGACCCCCCGCTTGCAAAGCGGGTGCTCTACTACTGAGCCAAGAGCCCATGGATAACAAATTATCTCCCTTCTAAGAATGTAAATATCATAGGAATAAACATTTATATGCATTGCATTGACCTGCGCCCATGCATAGAAACGGCACGTCACACCTTAACCTATTTTTGTGAAATTAGATATTAAGCTCTAAGCTTTGCTTCTGTTTATTGGCTTATTATGGCTTATCTTCTCTTCCTCGGCTTTGCCTTTCCGCTCACGCCATGCTGTACCTTCTTAATGCTTCTGCTCACGGCTTTTTTGCCTTCTTTTTTGCTGTATGCATTGACAGGATGCTGAAGCTTTTTGGCTTCACGCTTATTGTCATGAGCTTTTACTTTTTGCTGTTTCGCCGAAGTTTTTCTTACGGAGATCTTGGAGCTACTGGCAGTCATTGACACGATAGAGTCCACATCTTTTGTATCTATCTTCTCGGATCCTATCCTGTTAAGTATATCATCCGCCATTATGTTGTTCACAGTCTCGGAATCCTTGGATACGTTCGAAACGAACGCATTCTCTATATCTCCTTTCTTTATCAGCGACTCTATCTCCTTTAGCCTTTTCAGCCCTTCTATCTCTTCCTGCACGTTTTTCTTTTTATTTTTCATGTCCCCCATCATCGGCTTTTTCCGCCCTAGCGCATTAAATTGCCAAGGCACAGCTCATATTTAAAAGCAAAGCTTATTTAAGCCTTCTGAAATTGGCAATGCAAAATATGCCAACAATGTTTCCAGTCAGAGCGTGAATTCTTCGCCAAGGGACGGCACTACTGCATCATAGTTTGCCGCAAAGAACTCCCTCAAAGAATCAGATTTGCTCTTTTCTCCGTGCACTATGAATATCTTTTTAATGCCTGCGACCTTTTTGGGTATGCTTTCGAGCTGCTTCCTATCTGCGTGCGCAGACAAATGATAGGTCTTTACAGACATTTCGATTCTTATTCTGCTCCCGTTTATTGTTATCTCCTTGGCGCCTTCCTGCATATCCCTCCCCATCGTACCCTCTGCCTGATAGCCAACAAGTATCATCCTGTTGAGCGGGTTTCCCGATATCTTTCCAAGATAAAACATTATCGGCCCTCCAGTAAGCATGCCGCTCGTGGTAACTATTATCGAGCTTTCATCGCTTGCCACTATCCTGTTCCTCATGCTTTTCTTTTCAACAGGTATGAAGTTATCGCTCTTGAAGGGGTCTGAATCGCTCATAAGTATGCGGCTCTGCAGCTCTTTTCTGCAATAGATTACGTTATGCCTGTGTATCCTCAATGCCTTGTTTATCATCCCGTCAAGGTAGATAGGCATCTTCGGTATTACTCCTGAATTCATGTAGTCATCCAGTATGAAAAGCACCTCCTGAGCCCGCCCTACTGCAAAGCTCGGTATTACTACCTTGCCTCCTGTTTTTACGGTTTCCACCACGCTCGTCGCCATAGCCTTCGCATTATCCTTTTCTGTCTCGAAGATGTCTTCCGGAGCTCCGTATGTACTTTCTGTTATGAGCGTGTCCGCTTTGAGCCCTTTCAAATCGGCTCCGTCCAAAAGCCTGGTTTTCGATAAGTTTATGTCTCCCGTGTAAAGCACTGTGTGCTCTCCGTCGCTCACTTTTATGAGGGCGCTTCCGAGTATGTGCCCCGCGGGTATTAGCGTTATCGAAAAATCCTTTATCCTGAATTCCTCCTTGTACTCGCGCACCGAATAATGCTTTGCCATTTCGGCAAGCCCCTCCTTCGTAACATTCTGGGGGTTTGATATGTGCATATAGTCGTTTATTAGGACATTTGCCAACTCTGTAGTCGGTTTTGTCGCATAAGTCTTATTGCGGTACCCTGCGCTGTATATGTGCGGCAAATATCCGCAATGGTCCAGGTGGGCGTGTGATACCACTATGCCGTCTATGGTTTTCAGTTCTTCATCCGTAATCTTTGGGTACTCGTCTTCGGCACCCAACTTCACTCCTGCATCGAGGAGTATTTTCGTATTTTTACTTGATATTAGTATGCAGCTGCGGCCTACTTCGCCTGCGGCTCCAAAAAAAGAAATTTTCAATTTATTCACCTTATATTAATGCGGAAGAGTTCAGGCCTTGCGGTCATTCCTCCTCCTTTTTGCTGGCCTTTTTCTTTATGACAGCTATGTCCTCAAGATTTATCTCTTGCTGCGGGGGTTGCTGCTGCCTTCTTTTGACCGGCCTGTGCGCCTCTGTATTTTGCGCTCTTATCCCCAAAGACCTTCTTAGCGACCTGTACAGGTCGTCGAGCTTGACGTCAAGCTCCCTTATTTTTTTGTCAGTTTCATTGAGCTTTTCTGTATAACTATTAATGTCGTCCTTTATGTAGCCTATTTTTCTTTCAAGCTTTGCGAACTTGAGCAGGCCTGCGAGCTGCCCGTCAAGCTCCCCTATCTTTCTTATTATATCCTTTTCATCGTTAAGGGTCATTCTCGCTTCCGTCGAGAGCTTAAACTCAAGCCTGTTTTTCTGCTTTCTCAGATACCCTATCTTTTTCAGGTCTACGTTATCCTTTTCAACATCTATAAACTTCAGTATCGCAACGTTTTCCGCTTGCTTATATTCAAGCTTCCTCCTGTAATCCTTTATCTCGTTTATCAGCACATCCCTCTGCTTCCTGAGCTCGTCTATCTGGTTCTTGATCGATACAGCTTCGCTGTTGTTCGATTCCTTTACCAAATCGCTCAAAGACTTTCTCTCTGGCACGGGGCTCTTGTGCTCTGGAGTGTCTAACTCCTTCGAATCTGAAACATCCTTGCTCTCTGATTTGCTTACTTCAACTATGTTTTCACTGTTTTCTTTCAAAAAACCGCCTGTTTGACTAATTAATTATTTTTACCAAAGCCTTCCAATACGCCTTCGTACGAAGACAGCAATTTCGTCGTCACTCTCTCTATCGAATATTCTTTCGCAGTCTGTACGCATTTTTTATAAGAGCCTAAACTATTTATAACCTTTTCTATTTTTCTGGCGCAATCTCTATAATCATTAGGTGCGAATTTTTCCCCGTTTTCTCCATTTCTTATGACTTCGCTCAATGCGAGGTAGTCCGCGCCGACTACAGGGGTGCCGACCGCCATAGCCTCGAGCGAAACTATGCCCTGTGTTTCAAATGTCGAAGGCATGCAAAGCACATCAGCCGCAGCGTAGTATAACGGCAGCTCCTTTTCGTCTACAAAGCCTATGAACTTTACTGTCTTTTCCAGCCCCATCCTGTGCACCATACTTATATAATAATCAAGCGCCGGCCCCGTGCCTGCAATAAGAAACTTTATCCTTTTGTTCTTAAGAAGTTTAGCCGCCCTTATCATTACCGATATGTTTTTCTCCTTGCTCACCCTACCCATGTAAAGCACGAGCTTTTCGTCACTGCTGCCTATGAGGGCGTTCCTGAGCTTGCTTCCATCCACTTTGGCATTGAAGCGCTTTATGTCTATGCCGTTGGGAACTACATCTATATTATTGATGTCCTTCTTTTCAAGCAAAGCCTTCACCGCTTCGCTGGGGGCTATGACCCTATTGCATTTTCCATAAAAAAATTTCGCATAAGGCCATGCGTACTTCAGTAAAAGCCTTTGCGTTATCCTATTTGAAACGCCGTACTCCATTATTACATTCCTTTTAGTGAACATCGTATGGAATGATCCAACGACAGGTATCCTGTTTATCTTAGCCACCATCATCCCATACGCTCCTACTGTGAAAGGCGTTTGCAGGTGCACTATGTCAGCGTCGGAAGCGCCGGTTTTGGCTGCGGCCATGAACGGCAGCAGCGCAAGGTTGTACTGCGGATATTTTTTGAACTTCATGCTCGGTACCACTATGATATCGTCCCTTCCCTTAAACATTTTCTTTGTTCTCGAATTTCCTGCAGCGACTATTATCACGCTGTTGCCCCGCGATTCGAGCTCCTTCTTAAATCCTAGCATCGACGTAACTGCTCCGTCTATTGCAGGCAAAAATGTATCAGTATAAAAGAAAATTTTGAGCTTCTTTCGCATAATTTTACCGTGTATTTTAAACAAACAAAATAAATCAGAGCTTTATGGCTTCCCCTTTTGCGCTTTTTATTTTTTCTATTGCTTTCGCGGAGAATGCCGTAGCTTTTATCTTTGCCGGCTTTTCCAGCGTACCGTTGCTTAGCACTTTGCAGTCCCTAAGCTCCAATTCGGAGGTATTGCCTTTCTTGAGCATGCGGTTTACCTCGTCAAGGCTTATGCTTTTCAATTTTGCAGTTCGCCATTTGGTGAATCCGTGCCTCCTAAGCAGCTCCGGGTGCTTTGCCGTCATGAACGTGAATTTATGCTTCCTTACGCCGGCATTGCCGACTCCTCCGCGGTCGCCAGCGCCCCTGGCATTTTTGATGTTGCCTACGCCCCATCTCCTGTTGCCCAGATACTTTCTGCTTTTCTTCTGATGTCTTACTACCATTAAATCATCCTGCTTATGAGCCCGTTTATCTCGGTGCCCATGTCTCCGAGGTTGCCGCCCTGCTTGAATCCCAGCTTAGTGCTTTTGAATCCGTGCCTCGGCGGGTGCAGCCTTATTGGCATGAACTCCTTCAATTTCTTAACGTCATAGCTTCCATCGATGAGCTCCTTCGGCTTCACTTCCGCGACGCCGGCCTTGTCCAAAAGCTTGCCGAGCACGTCCTCGTTAAGCTCCCCGTAAGCCACATAATTGCTGCATACCTTCAGCATGCCGTAATACGAGTCGTCGACCCTCATCACTGTGCAATTATTCACGCGCTTAAGCCTAAGCCTGTCCAAGGTTTCAGCGATGTTGCCCTTTACGTTGACTCTTCCCCTGATCCTTATAACTCCGATTAATTTGTTAACTACCTTTTTCGACATAAAAACGCGCCTAAGCTCTAGCTATCTACATTTATTGCAAAGAATATTAAAGCTTGCTAAAAACAAGCTTACACTAGTGTTTTACCATTAAAATATAAAAACCCTCTCATGCGGTTGCATTGGCATATCCACATATTTTATGCATGTGCTTTCCCTGCTTTTTACAAAGTCCATAACGGAAAGCACATTAAAAATAGGAAAGCGCACCAAAGCATTATCAGGTAAGATCTTAAGATTGAAAAATAAAATTCTAAAAGAAAAGGAAGGGAAAACTCAGAGTTTTCCTATGTCCTTTACTACGTCTATGTCCAATGCGTCCTTGCCTTTCCTCCAGTTTGCCGGTATGGCGCACATGTGCCCCTCTTTTGCCGGGTGGTCTTCTAAGTACTTCAAACCCAGGAAAGCGTTAAGTACGTGCTCGGCATCCTTTCCTAGATTGTTGTTGAAAGCCGCCATGTACTGTATGTTGCCTTCCGGGTCTATTATTACCACTGCCCTTCTGGCCTGTCCGCTCTTTTCGTTTAGTAAGCCTAACTTTCTGCTTATCTCCTTATTGAAGTCTTCTACCATCGGTATAGAGCTTTTCTGGACCCTTGGGCTCGCCTCCGCCCATCCCTTATGCGAGAATACGCTATCCGTGCTTATGGCAAATACCTCTGCGTCGTTCTTCTTGAACTCATCATATATCCCCATGAAAGCCTCTATGTCTGTTGCGCATACAAATGTGAAATCGCCCGGGTAAAAAGTCAGGATGTTCCACTTGCCCTTTTTAGGTATGCTAACGCGTTCTATCTTGTCTTCCTTTGGGAAATAGGAATTTGCCTCCATTTCTTCAAATTTTTCATCTATGGGGATTGCGTCCATCTAATCACTGCTTATACATTGTTTATCTAAATATTTAAATATTTTGTTATTTTTATTATATTAATTGATACAAATGGCAAAAATTGTGAAAGGCATGTCAAAAAATCTGAACAGGATCATAATAGAAAGGTTAATTTCAGATTCTGAAGTCCCTATAGAAGAGATCGCTTCAGAGTGCAAAGTGAGCAGCGGGACCATACGCAACAGGATATCCCATCTTTCAGAATCCAATGTCATTATAGGGTATAAGGCCAGGGCAAGGCTTGGCCAGCTCGGCATGTCAGAAGCCATAGTCGGCCTTGATATAGCCCCGGAAAACTATGTCGAAGCAATGAACGCGCTCAAAGGCCTGGATTTCGTCAAGGAACTCTACAGGTCAAGCGGTGACCATTCAGCAATGGCGATAGTGGTATCTGATGCTAAGAACATTGATGACAGGCTAAGGGATATAACTTCAATAAAAGGCGTAAGGAAAGCTTATCCCTCATTTGTCCAGGAAACGCTGAAATAACAAGCCTCGGGAATCCTGCGCCCAGGATATCTGCTAGCTTCCTTGCAAGCTATAGTCATTTGAAAAAGTCGGATACGCTCTTTTGCCTGTTCGCCCGATTGTCCTGATGCCTATCCCTTCCAAGAAGGTCCAATTCGCCGAATACCCCTGAATAGCCCGGCTTAATCGTTATCTTTTCATTCCTGACGTTTTCTATGCATTGCGCTATGTCATCGCCTGCAACCTGCGCTATTTTGTCTATGCCCACAGCTGAAAGTATATCAAGCTCATTGCCAAGGCTTTCTATAAGCGTAGAATATATGTCCTTGACCTGCTGTGTGTACCTGGTTTTTTTCTTTGCGTATGATATGACTTCTATGAGCGGCACTGCATGCACGTAAGGTATCCTATTTTTCGGTGTATACCCTACTGGCCTGTCCGCAAGGTCATTCACCCTGTGCAGAACGCCTATGACGAGCTTTTTTCCGCAGACTTTGCATACGCTTGCCTCTGAGTCCTCGGGGTTCACGGAATAATGGCATTCCCTATGCCCATCATAATGGTATTTGCCCTCTTCGGGGTAGTATTCCACAGTCTGCTTGAACCTATCTACATTATTTGCTTTTATAGCTCCTATAATGGAATCATATGTCAATTTTTCCAGTTCGAAAACGTTCGATTCCCTTCCCATATTCGGCAATGAATGCATATCGCTGTTTGATATGAGCGTGTATTTGTCGAGCGCGGATACGCGCCAGTTCATTTTCGGATCCGAGCTAAGCCCGCTCTCATACGCATGGATGTCCTTTTCCCTGTCCTCATAAGCTTCTTTTATGGAATCGAACCCTGACATCTCGCCCAAAGCGCCAAAATACGGCGTCCACAAGTGCGCCGGAAAAACGAAAGCCCTCTTATCCATCTCCATAACGGCATCCACTAATGCGGCTGCGCTCATCTGCAGCTGCGGCCTTCCATCGGCTGACATGCTTCCGTATTTCGCCAGCTCTTTGGACAGGGCCTCCGCGTCCTCCAGGCTGGGAAGCAATACGCAATTGTGTATCTTTTTTATGCGTTTATCCCCTCCCTCGAATATTGTTGAAATCTCCACGCTGGGGACAAACCTTGCCGGATTATCGCTTGCCCTGAGCTTGTATAAGCCGTTATCATCCACTTCAAGCTTATCCCTGAGCTCTTTTAGCCACATCGGGTGCAGCACATCTCCGGTCCCAACCACATCTATTCCCTTTTCTACCGCGGTAAATGCCATGGAATCCGGGTTGATTGCTTCGCTGCAGGCCATTGCGAACTTAGAATGAACATGCAAATCTGCAACTACTCTCAACAAAACACCTAAAGATAACTATATTCCTCGAGCGCCCTTATTGCAATCTCTTTTACATTAGGCAATGTGTCCAGGGCTTTTATCTCTTCAACGCCAAACCATTTTATCCCAGTGCTTTCGTCATTGTGCGATACGCTGGAATTCAGCATCTTTGCAATATAAATCATATCGAAATGTATATGCATGGGCTGTGTCTTGTACGGGACATTCTCGTAAACTATCGCGAAAGGCTGTATGAGGGTATGCGCCCCATCATCATTGTATCCAATAGGATCCCTTCCGACAAGTTCAACGTCCGCTTCGGTCTCCTCCTTGGTCTCGCGTATTGCAGCCTCGTAAGGGAATTCGTTTTCCTCTACATGACCGCCGGGCGGGAGCCATGCGCCAATCTTTTTGTGGTTAATCATCAGAAGTTTCTTATTATGTATTACCAGGCATCCGGCTACAATGCACCTTTTCATATCAAATCACTCATTGGCTTTTTGAAACTCCATTTCTATGGCATATTCTGTTTATTACGCATTCGCTGCATTTTGGAATGCTTCCGCAAACTTCCTTTCCGTGCTCCTTGAGTATGTACGATATGTTCTTCCAGTATTTTTTCTCTATCGCGCTTTCAAGGCCCCTTTCCACAATGTCTGGATTCTTGCTCCCTGAAAAGCCTATCCTGTAAGCAAGCTTGAGAACCCACGTGTCCACAGGGATGCCTTCAACAATGCCATACGCGTTTATCAAAATGGTGTTCGCTGTCTTCTTGCCTACGCCTGGCAGCTCAAGCAATGCATCCATGCTGTCGGGCACTTTGCCGTTGTACTTTTCCTCAAGAACCTTTGCGGCATTGATTATGTTGATGCATTTGTTCCTAGCATAAGAAACGCCCTTTGCATAGCCAAGCAGCTCTTCCGTATCAGCATGTGCGAAGTCCTTTGCGGTTTTATACTTCAGAAAAAGTTTCGGCGTAATCGCATTTACGACTGTATCATGCGTCTGTGCGGACAGTATTGCAGCAACCATAAGCTCTATTGGCGTCTTGAAGTTAAGGTAATAATGCACATCCCCATAGCGCTTCTCCAGCTTTTCCACAACTTCCTTTGCCTCTTTGGCGTCCAATTCGCTGTAGGCCATGCCATCACTTTATATTATCCGCATAATCCTTCCAAGCTCTGAGCTCACCTGTTATTATATAAGGCGTTTTGCGCAGTTCGTCCAAGTCCTTCGCGCCCAGCAAAAACATGACGCTTTTAAGCTCAAGTATTATCCTGCCCATGAAATCCTTGACGTCTTTGGCTGACTTTGTGGCAGGCCTCAATACAGGCAATGCCATGGCGCACATCGATGCTCCCATAGCTATGGATTTGGAGAGATCCATGCCTGTCCTTAAACCGCCCGAGGATACCGCCTGCAGCCTAGAACCCCTTTTTATCATGTACAATGATGCAGCGGTAGGTATGCCCCAGTCCCAAAGCAGGTTGCCAAGGTCCACCTTGTCCGGCATGCCCATTGCTTTGGCCCTGTACCATTCCACGGCAGCGTAGCTTGTGCCTCCCATCCCTGCGGTCTCTGCGGCAGAAACCCCTGCGGATTCGAGCTGCTTTGCCACGCCATAAGAAATGCCGAAGCCGACCTCCTTTGCAATAACCGGCTTTTTTACCGCTTTGACTATTTCGGTTATGCCCTCAAGCACATTCTTGTATCTCGGCTCGCCCTCAGGCTGCACTATCTCCTGTGCAGGGTTCAGATGGACGTAAAGCGCATCTGCATCAACCATGCCTATTAACCTGTTTATGTCCTCTATGCCCATGCCATTCGATATCTGGGCCCCGCCTATGTTTGCCCCTATGAATGCATTCGGAGCCTTTTTCCTTGCTATTGTATACGTGTCTTCAAGCACGCTATCGTATAAGGCCGCGCGCTGGCTCCCCAGCGCCATGCCGAGGCCAAGCTCTTCTACAGCTTCTGCGATGTTTGCGTTTATCGTTTTTGCCATTTCGGCCCCGCCTGTCATCGCCCCAGCCATGAAAGGGGCCGAAAATTTCTTGCCCATGAAAACAGTAGAGGTGTCAATATCATCAAAATCGATCTCAGGCAGCGAATTGTTGATAAGTTTGACGTCGTCAAAAAGGGTCCTGGATTTCCTGGCCTGCACAGGCTCGTCAAGGCATATCCTTATGTGCTCCTCCTTCCTTTTCATTATGGTTTCTATCTTGGCCTTTTTGTCCTTTTCTTTATCGTCTTTCAATGAATTACCGCTAAACGTTGATATGTGTAAATATAAAATGTAAAAATCTAAAAAATACTAATACGTATAACATTTATGCGGTGCATATGGTTGCAAAGCAAAGCGCTCTTCTTGAATAATGTAATTGCCATGCTTAAGAAAAGGTACGGCAGCAACCTCAGGAGCGCGCTCAAATATTCGAATGCCTGGGAATTGCTAGTCGCGACAATGCTTTCGGCGCAAGCGCAGGACAGGCAGGTAAATATAGCCACGGAAAGGCTTTTCAGGGAGCATAAGAACATAAGCGACTATGCCGGGATGGCACCCAAGCAGCTCTACAAATACATTAATTCCGTGGGCATCTACAGGAACAAGTCAAAGAACATAATAAACGCGGCTAAGAAGATAGTCAACGAATTCGATTCCAAAGTGCCACAGAGCATGGAAGGGCTTACCTCATTGCCCGGCGTTGGAAGGAAAACCGCAAACATAGTGCTTTACAACTGGTTCGGCAAGGATGAGGGCATAGCAATAGACACGCACTGCATAAGGGTGTCGAACAGGCTCGGCCTTGCTCATACAGAAAACGCCGAAAAGATAGAGAAGGAGCTTATGAAATACGCTGACAGAAAGGACTGGGGCCAAATAAACCATCTGTTTATAGCATTGGGCAGGGATGCGTGCACGGCAAGGCTTAAGCAATGCGACCGCTGCGTGCTTAGCAGGATATGCCCTTCAAGCACGGTGAAAAAATGATTGCTGCATTATTTAGCGGCGGGAAGGATTCTACGCTTGCAATCCATAAAGCGGCCGAATCGGGGCATAAGACTGAACTTCTCATAACTATGGATTCGGAGAATCCTGACAGTTACATGTTCCACAAGCCAAATATAAGGTTTACCGCCCTTCAGGCCCAGGCAATGGGCATAAGGCATAAAATACATATAACAAAAGGGGAAAAGGAACTTGAGCTTGCAGACCTTGAAAGCGCATTGAAGGATAACGGCGTAACGGAGCTTATAACCGGCGCCATAGCCAGCAGGTACCAGAAAGACCGCATCGATGCGATATGCAAAAGGCTGGGCATATCGGGCATAGCTCCATTGTGGGGCATGGACCCTCTTGCAGAAATACAAGAGGTATCAATGAAGTTTATTGCGATAATAACAAAGGTATCCGCAGAAGGCCTGGACAAATCGTTCCTTGGGAAGGAGATAAACGGTGCGCTGATAGAAAAGCTCGAGCGCGCGAATAAAAGCTATGGAATAAACATGGCCTTCGAAGGCGGCGAGGCAGAATCTTTCGTGCTCGATGCGCCGATGTTTTCCAGGCGCATAAACATAAAAAGCGCAGACATATCATGGAACGGCATAACAGGGGAATACATAATAAAGGATGCAGAGCTTGTAGAAAAATAGGGCGCCTGAATGCTTGTGATAGGTTTCAACTGGCCAAATTTCTACGACAATGCCGTCGCCGCGATTTTAGGCGGCAAATTGGTATACGCTTCCGAGGAGGAGCGCTACACCAGGCACAAGCACGCGCCGTACGAGCTCCCTTCAAACGCGCTGGAGCACTGCTTCATGTTCCTGAAGTCAAAGTACAGCATAAAGCCTGATGAAGTGGACGCATACGCGATAAATTTCGACCCCAAATTCTGCAGCGCTGCGTCGAGGGCATGGCACAACTTTTCACAGATATCAATGCTTAAGGATTACGCCCTGAGGAATGACATGGCCAAGGACGCTTATTCTATGGCTATGGACGCCTTTAAGCGCACGGTAACCTCAAGGCTTGATTTCTCTGTATCTGCTAAGCTTTTCGTCAAGCAGGTAATAAGGCACATGGGATACAATGCAGGGGCGGGCATAAGGATAATACCTGTAAGGCACCATCTGGCGCATGCAGCATCATCATACTATTTTTCAAGCATAAACTCCTTGTATATCGGTGCTGGTTACTATATAAATAATTATGCTGATAAAATATAAAGGAAGTGTTAGCATGGATTCGATTCTGTCAAAAAGGAGCGTTTACGCGGAGAATTCGATACTCGAAGAAGAGAGGGAAGTCGAAAAACTCGAGAAATCCGGCAAAAAAATAATAGAAATAAACCGCGGCGATCCCCCTGTCTATTTCCCGACACCCAAGTATATAATAGACGCTTACATAAAGGCGCTCAGGGCCTCTGAAACTGGCTATACAAGGGCGGAGGGCGTGTTTCCGCTTATTGACGCAATAATAAAGCGCTACAGGTCAAAGTACAAGCTCAGCTTAAAAGAAAATGACATAACAGTCACAGCCGGCGTTTCCGAAGCGCTGAACTTCATAAATACCATACTTATAGACCAGGGCGAAAGCGCGATAATATTCAGGCCTTATTATAACCAATATGTCACGCAGCTCAAGCTAAGCGGAGGCGTTCCCATATTCGAAGATTATGACGAAAAGAACAACTGGGACCTGAACCCCGAAAGCATAAAGAAGACGCTTGCATCGCTTAAATCCAGGAACAGGCTTGCGCATACAAAATACATGCTGATAACGAATCCGAATAATCCTACTGGCACGGTGCTCAGCAGGGGCGTGCTGAAAGAGGTCGTGGACCTTGCCAATGAATACAGCATATTCCTGATAAGCGACGAGATATACGATGAGATATACTTCAATAAAGCCAAATTCACAAGCCTCTGCGAGCTTGCGAAGGGCATTCCCCATATGATACTCAACGGGGCCTCAAAGGATTTCGACGCCACGGGCTTCAGGATAGGGTATTCCATCGTGCCTGAAAACGATAAAATATCTTCGGAAATAAAATCCAAAATGGCAGATATGGCAAAGGTGCGCCTGTGCGTAAACACACCTGCGCAGTATGCATTGGCAGAAGGGCTTTCGAACTTGACTGAGCATAAGAAAGCGATAGCATACATGGTAAAGGAGATAGAGAAAAGGGTAAATTCAGCGACAGACATACTGGAGGAGAATGAATTCTTGCAGACTGTAAGGCCAAACGGCGCCTTTTACATACTGCCGAGGGTCGACTTCAAATCATTGAGGATTAAAAACGATTACGAATTCGTGGACAGGCTTCTCAAGGAAGAAGGCATATTCGTCACGAGAGGTTCCGGATTCGGCGCGGAGTCGCATATAAGGATAGTATCGCTTCCCCCAAAAAACATATTAGATTATGCTATGGATAAGATAAACTACTTCTGCAAGAAGTATGCCAAATAATAATCAGGGGCTCGTAGTCCAACGGTTAAGATGCCAGCCTTACACGCTAGAGATCGGAGTTCGACTCTCCGCGGGCCCATTTTGAAAATTGTCATGGCAGATAAGCAGCAGGCATATTACTGTAGCAACCATTTCCATGCAGGAGTGGTTTTTATGCCTTCAACTTCTATTTCCTGATCATAGGTTATTAATACTGGTTTGACGCCGAATTTTTTAACTGCTTCAAGCAGACCCCTAATCTCCCTCTTTTTGTTTTCCTCATTTATTGCATAACATACTTGGATTGCGCTCTCATCTGTTATGAAATCGCATTCGAATCCGTCTGTATAATAATTCAGCCTAGGCACCTTTCTGCGTATCAACTCTACCGCTATTACATTCTCGAGCAATCTTCCTAAGTCCTTCTCCGTGTTGTAATAATTTATAAAACCATGATCATATAAATATTCTTTTCTTAGATATACTGATTCTTTTTTGAATGATTTTTGCCTTGCTTTTAGGAAAAAACAGAAGTATATATCTTCTACAATCCTTGAGTATTTTTGTATTGTAGAAGTGCTTGACTTGTAAGAAGAACTTTTGGCGAAGTTATTGAATTTATTAACTGAATAGTTCCCTCCATATTGCCTAGTTAGAAACATCATAAACAAACGCATTAACTCCATGTTAGTTATCTTGTACCTCTCTATTATGTCCTGAAAAAGCACCGTTTTGAAATACTGGTCGACAAATTCTAGCCTATTCTCCAGAGCGACTTCGGGGAATCCGCTCAGCCTAAGATATTCGTCGAACATCCTCCTTACCTTTATTTTGGTTGGACCGAACTTCCAATTCTTTTCCAGAATTAACCCCCTTAAATTTACAAACTCCTTGAATGAAAATGGCAATACTTGGACAGGGTAATCTCTGCCCCTCAACGCTGTAGCCATCTCCTTGCTTAACAATTTTGAGTTGGATCCTGAGACATAAACCATATACTTTTCGTCATTCAGTCTTCTTACAAATTTTTCCCAACCTACTATATTCTGTATCTCATCGAGGAAAAGGATCGGCTTTTTATCCCCATAAAGTTCGTTATAAGCAGTTAGGATTAAATCTAGCTGATTTGGCTTTAGCTCAGCAAGCTTTTCGTTTTCAAAATTGACATAAATAAAATCTGTCAGCTGCTTACCTTGCTTAATTAGGCGCCTCATAATTTGGTATAGCATAAACGTTTTGCCTGCTCTCCGCGGCCCTACTATTACAATAACTTTGTGTACCCTTTTGAAATCAGGAATGGTTAAATCCCTATCAATGGCATCAGGTAATTGCGAGGAATGGAATCTTATGAGTAACTCTTTTATCATATTCTTTAATTCAAAGTCGTCCATAACTATCACATAATCTTCGATATATATATATATTCTTAAATCTTTCTATTCAAAGAAAGATTTTATGGTAATTCTTTCTTTTGATAAAATAATACAATTATAATAATTTATTATTGAGTAGTAGTACACCACCCTCGCATGTGGAGATCGGAGTTCGACTCTCTGCGCTCCCATTTTGAGATTACAATGGCAAACGGTTTTTAATACTGCACAGGTAAAACAATAATAATGTATTGTACAAACCTGCCTTGACTAAATAATGTAACTTTGTTTTAGTGTTACCATGCCAGAAAACTTTATGGGCTATGCAGAATTCAGTTCCAAATTCGAAATGGATGAGCGTACAAGAAAGCGGGTGCTCGAAAAGAGCATCCTCGTGGCTGACCTTGACGGCACACTGACACCAAGCAAAAGCAAGCTCGAAAAAAGTGTTTCAGAAGCATTGTCGGGATTTCTCAAGGGCCATAAGCTTGCCGTAATATCCGGCGGCAGCTACAAACAGTTCGAGAAGCAGCTCCTAAGCGAGCTTGCTGTGCCATTGGAACGCTTGGCAAACTTATATCTATTCCCAACGAACGCAACCGTATTCTATACTTTTAATCATGGCGAATGTCAAAAGGCATATGAAGAGCCCCTTACAAACACTGAGAAATCACTCATACTAAATGCATTAGAAAAAGCATTGAAAAAATCCGGCTATGAAAAGCCGGCAAAAATTTACGGCGAAATAATAGAGGATAGAGGTACACAGATAACATTCTCCGGACTTGGGCAGGGTGCCCCACTGGAAATAAAGAGGGAGTGGGATCCAGACCAGGAAAAGCGCATGCTTATACGCGAAAACCTGCAATCCCTCATACCTGATTTCGAGATATCCCTTGGCGGCATGAGCTCGATAGATATAACAAAGAAGGGAATAGACAAGGCATATGGCGTAAAGAAAATAAGCGAGTTCTTAGATTGCGGCATTGAGCAGATGCTCTTTATCGGTGATGCACTCTTCGAGGGCGGCAACGACTATCCTGTACGCAAGACCGGAATAGATTGCATACAGGTGAATAGTCCGGCAGAAACCCTAGAAATTTTGCATGCTTTAAGCAAGCCCTAAAAATTATACTGCTTTGCTTAAAAAACGCTAATTTTTACCATATATCTCCTACTGAACTTCTTGAAAATATGGAGTTTGATGCGCTGAAATGAATCAGAGTATGTCTCCTATAATGCCATTCACGCCTCCCTTGAGCGATACACCTTCTATGCCGCACCTGTTTTTCATAAACCTGATTACAAACTTGGAGGTGCTGTCGTGGTATCCTGCGAAAACATGGTCGCTGAGCTTCTTCATTTCTTTTTCGTTATAATATATTATCTCTTCCGGCGATACACTTATTATTTTGTCTTTTGGCACTTCAATGGCCTTGCTTATGACCTCTACAGGCTCTGTACCGAGCCAAACGATTTTTGTATTTTTCCTCTCGATAAAGTCCATCGCCTCGCGCAGACTTAGCTCTTTGATATCCTCCACTGTTTTTTTACTGTATCCCAACCTCTTACCGGCACTCATTTTAACACCAACTGGTCAAAATATCTTTGAATGACTATATTTTTAAGCCTATGCCGAAAGTAATATAACTAAGCCTGTTTAATCCGTGTAATGC
>JABEBX010000549.1_pt2 | contig 32745 bp, 35 predicted proteins | sample 7245971 | NCBI WGS metagenome assembly JABEBX01 (sample SAMN14506365, study PRJNA622280) | hot springs metagenome | biome: hot spring [ENVO:00000051]|acidic hot spring [ENVO:00002120]; feature: spring [ENVO:00000027]|sediment [ENVO:00002007]; material: sediment environment [ENVO:01001048]... | reverse complement strand
CTGTATTAACCCATTGGGTCACTATCGAAACCAGTCGATGCGCGGATACACTTATCTGCGGTTAAACTTTGTACCTGCTCCTGAACTCCATACCCGATACTGGCTAGAAAATCAATTCCGTATGCCTTTGGTGGAATTTCTAAAGAATTTTCTTTACTCTTAATGACCTGGATTTTCCGCATAAAATCCATGGCAAGTTTTTCATCACTAAATAAAGCAAAAGCAAAAACTTTGTAAGGGTCATCTTTCCCAAAATGACGCACGATGAATTCGCCATTAGGGTAATCATCATCAATATCGATGTGATGATCCTCATCAATCATTGTTGGTTGAACGATGCCTACCACATTACGAAAAAGACTCTTTTCGTCTATATAATTTTTGTTGAATTCCTCTGCGTAAAACGTGTTCCCATTTTTTAAATTAACATAATAACGGTCAACGTATTCCGTTTCCTTGAATTCAATAACTTCCATAACAAAATATTGGTTTTCTTTGGCCCTGACAATCAACAAGTCATTGACAGAAAAATTAATTGGGTTAATATACGCATAATTGCCTTGATTATCCATGTTAATCTCCTAATAGCATAGAACATTCATATATCTATATGATAACACATTAATCAAACTATGGCAAAGATAATGGCAAACATCGTACAAAAATGTCCGCCATTAATATTAACCAAAAAACACCTTAATTGTATTCTGTGCCACCTTTCCTTCCGATATACGCGTCGGAAACTGACTTCAATGCCACACGTCCCGTTGACATCCTGTAATCAATACGTTCTACAGCGGGAATCATCACAATTCCTTCACGGATGTGATCTGCACCTAGTGTAGTTTTTCCCGAAGTATACTGCCTCATTACGTCTACAGAAAATGGGCCTCGATACAAGAGTGGAACCAACTCAGCTTCCAGTTTTTTTGCCGTTTCCACAAGCACGTCATAATCCACAAAATGCTGATTATCATCGCGGTATCCTTCAGCCATTGCGAACAACCGCAAGCCAATTTCTTTTCCATAAGTCAAATCCTGCACTTTTGGACCAAAGGTTTCCCCAATCAAAATAATCGGGTAATCTTCGTTACGAAAATCAAGCGCATCGATACGCTCAATCAACTTTCGCGTAGACTTAACATACAAGTTATCCTTGTTTTTCTCGTTATTCTTGAATACAATTCCATTGGCCCCGTTTCCCTTGGAAAACAAAAGAATATTACCATGCTTCCCGAAACCATCGACACGGGCATCTTTCAACGGAAGAATACTGACTCCCGTTAGCGTTCCGTGGATCTTTTCAGTAAAAATAACCTCTTCCCCATCAACCAAAACATCAGGAAAGCTCTTCCAGTTCTCCACGTCGAAATGAATTGTAAAACGTCGACCCGCATTGGCAACCTCTCCGCTCATGTGGACAGGAATCTCAGGCTCCCATTTTTCAATACCTAGCTTTTCAGCAAGATTTTCTCCCAAACTGACAGTTTCGGGCGTGATCTGCAAGTAACCAGTAGGATCAACATTCTGACTCACGGCAATCTTCCAATCAACAACAGGGTAACAAATCCCTTGTGAAATTTCACCACGAAGGCGAATAGCCTTTACCCTGTTCCCGTTTTTTCCACTCAACTTGCCTTTTTTTGATTCTTCATCCCACAGGTTCATGTTAATGAGCATCCAGTCTGGAAGTATGGATGACTCAGGCAGATACACAACCAGATCGCCAGCATGATACTGTCCCTTGCTGACAATCGACCTGTACCCGTCAACCAGTGCAAACTCAATAGCATCCGCGTTCGGATGCGGCTCAATACCACGAATCTCTTTTACCAAAACTTGATGAGTGCTCATTCCGTTCCCCTTTTCAATGGAAAAATTATACATCAAAACAAACTCAGTTGTCAAATCTATCCGTTTTTTTAGTTGCAAGAACAAACACAATGAACTGCAAACAGTCTGACTTGACTTGCTCATACCGTATCATGTATAATGAAAAAAATACATGACTGTAAGGAAAAACAGAGAAATGATATACCATCCTGACCACACGCTTCCAGAAGACGATAGTATTTGGGTTTTTGGCAGTAATCTGTCTGGACGTCACGGAGCAGGGGCTGCCCTTGTTGCGGCTAAACAGTTTGAAGCAAAACGTGGTGTTGGTGTTGGCCCAACTGGAAAAAGTTATGCTATCCCAACAAAGGACTTCAATATACAGACGATGAGTCTTAAAAAAATTGAACCATACGTGGATAATTTCGTCGAGTACTCTGCGGGTCATCCTGACCAAAAGTTTTTTATCACACGCGTTGGGTGTGGCTTGGCAGGCCACAGTGATCAAGACATGTCATTCTTGTTTGCTAAATGGTTTTTTTCTTCAAAATATCAATATGTCTTTGATAATTGCTCGTTTCCAGAGCAATGGGCTACATTTTTGATACCTGAGTTTTCCCCAAGTGGAAAAATATATTTCAATTAAAAGAATGAAGTTTTTATCACCTGCGCTAACTCATACGCAGCAACAATAGATAGTTTCGTTTACATACATGCTTGCCATAATACTGTAAACAATGGTACAATGTTAATCATGGGAAGCGATCCTGCTTTACACCATACACAAGGAGAATAATTATGCCTATTAGTACAAAAGGTGTGCTTGTCACAGATAGAAAAGATGCTTTTGAAATTACCAAGCTTGTCGAAAAATCGTTGCGTGAATGGATGAAAAACAATCCTGACATTAATGCAAAGGCATCCTATACAGAATTCGATATTTTCACGACGGGACGTCAAGTATACGCAAATATCCATATACACGAAGGTGAGGACAGTTATCTAGGGCATGCGGATACTTCAAAAAAACATAAACGCATGATGCAGATTTGCTTTAGTTGCGATAGTGACCACTATGATTTGGGAAAACAAAGTATCTCATTTTCCATTGGTCAGGATGATGAAGGAATCGAGATTATTGAGGCAGCTCTGAAAGGCGTTTCTGGCCTAGGAGACACGTACATCATCAGGAATGACGCATCGTGCGAGGATGCAGAGCCATTCATCACCAATCAGACTGGTACAAACCATCCATCCATGGGAATGGCTTAACACATGTAGCAGCGCACCAACCAGATTAAGCAGACCGTCACTTACCAAAACCACTTCGAGTAAGTGACGTTCCGTGGTTATCGCCAGTTTACAGTTTCCTGGGAAAACATTCTTGGCAAATCAAAAGGATTTTCCTGCATTCTTCCAGACCATGTCAGTAACAGCCAATCCATCTTGCGCCGCAAGTCCAGTCTATACTCGGCATGAGCCGGTGACTCAAGTAAAATGAAATTTTCTAAAAGCGCCTCGTTTAAGTCTTGATCAAAAAATTCCTTGATAATATCTTTGAACGCCAATTCAACGATGGCTTCTGGATTTATTTCAGCACTATGTTTTTTTACCAAATAAGGAAAGTATCGAAGTCCTTTTCCCAATGCTACCCATAAGAAGAATAAACCACCAAAACCATTCTCTAAATAATTGGCTGGCCAGTATTTACCGCCACCAATCACATCGTAATCAATTCCAATAGTCGGTGCAATTGCCGACCAAAATGTCGCCGCGTTATCCTGTACAGTAGATGTGCCATCATTCTTGTCGGAAAACATCCATAAAACATCCGTGCAAATAGCACGACTGCTTACCGCAAAAAGAATTTTTTTGCGCACAGCCGCCAACAAATCATACAGATGTCGCCTATCTGCGGCAACAAGTTTCACCGACCAAGGGAATAAGTGCTTTGCAACAGTTTCAGTATCCCAAGGGATATCCGTGTCAACACCACTGGCCTTTCTTAACATCATGGGAAAAATCTGCAGCAGCATATCGGCAGAACCAGCTTTCCATTTGGAAAAAACTTTTTTATTTTTATTAACAAACAACTTTTCAAAGATAAGCCTAGATAGAACAGGGTCTAATGGAATACTATGATCCATATCACGTAAGATGATACCGCTTATCTTATGTTGATCTGGTACTTCGTTTTCTAAAAACGTCTGTAATACTCGCATGGAACGTTCATACCGTTTTAGATCACGCTCGCGTGTAAGGTACTCATCTAAAAAGTGCTTATTACGCTGTACCACAATTTCTGAGTGTTTGTTTTTATACTCCAACCCAACGTCAACCACTACACCCAATCCGTGCTGCATTAAAATATCACCAAAGGACTGTGACGTATCTACAGAATTCCTCATCAGAATTTCCAGACCAAGGATAATAACATCCGTAAAAGCAGGAAGAGCATCATACACGTTTTTAGGAATATCAGCAGACCCAATGTACTCGGTGGTAAAAAAACGAAGCTTACCTGCTCCTTCACCAGCTAAACGATCAAAAAGTTCTTGACGCTGTTCTACGCCATCAGGAAAAATTGACTGAAATACTTCACGTAAAGTTTTCCCATACCTAATAGTAGAAATTTCGCTAGAAGCCATGTTATTCCCCACTATCATCCCAAGGATATTCCATGGAGAAAAGATTTTTTACTATAATTAAAAATAAATCACTATTATTCATTCTCATCTGATAGATAAATTCCAAATAACTATTGTCGTCACATTCCTCACTATTTAAAAAACAGTCAGAGAGCGAAGAATACATTGTGTCAAAATTACCAACAACGTAATTTTTTTTTCGTAAATCATCGTCAGTATAAGAATGGCTAAAGTCACCATGTAAAGCTAACGAAATAACATTGCTTCGTTGGCCTGCGTATAATAGCATTTTGCTTATATTGGTAGCCGCCTCATCAACTAAAAAACTTTCAAAATAATCGCGGATATCATGTCTGACTTCACCATTAAAAAAAAGGATGCCAGCCAAAAAAGACATCATTCTATCCCACCAGCGTTCTTTAATATCCGTCAGATAAGATTCCCACTTTCGTATCGCCAAACTAGCCTGATCTGGATTTATTGCCAAAAATAATGGAGTTGAATGAAATGAATCATATTCACGACACATTTCTACCACCTTTGGGAATTGGCCACGGTCTACCATCTTGTTTACAAAGATAACAGCGGAATGATCGCCGTACTCATCAGCAATAGACTGCAGCATTTGTCCTGCTTTACTTGGACTCCCACCGTTTTCCAGATAGTCATCAATAACAACTACCGCATTGTTAACAGTGGTCTCCAAGTCAGTAATTTTTTTAATCATCGGTATCCCTATCAATCACATCAAACCCGTTAGCTACAGCCCAACTACTCTCACTTTCGTCATCACCGCCGCTCTCATCCGCCGAATCGGCATCATCACAATCATCTGCTTGTAATAAATCGGCTGACGACCGTGTAGCCTCTGACGCAGCATCGAATAATTGTCTCATTAAAAACGCGTAAGACAATAAATTATCGGCATCTTCAGGACTTAACAACTGTTCCACTGTAGCCAAAAAAGTTTTTCCACATTCTGTTTTGCCTAAATTTTCTTTGAGGTACTCAGAACTAGGCTGATAACTTAGTTGCTCAGGAATAACCCAAAGGTCGTGGAATAACACCATACACTGAACCATAGATTGATCTATGTCACCGATCAAAAACCCAACACACTCACGTTGTTCTTTCAGCCTGCGCAGGAGTGTTTTATTAGAAAAAACACCAGAAGAGTCTAAACCTAAACTATTAATTTCCAGATAATAGTCACCAAAGTACCTTCGCGCTTCTTGTATATCCATTTTTTAAATAATCCTGTTTTTGATAAAACTAAAAAGTGTATCACGATGGTTTCACATAGTCCATCATTGTTTTTTTCCAGATATCCATTACCACATCCTGATTTAAATTAACACTCTGGACCAGTTGGTCCTGATAACTCTTTCTTGTTTCAGGGTTTTTCAATATGTCATAGGCGTTCTTTAACACCAAGAATCTCTCCGCTGCTTTTGGCGACACATTATAATCTGGGTGGTAAAGACGCGCTTTTCTTCTATAAGCCAGCCTAATATCCTCAGGACTCGCGCCAACGTCTACCCCAAGAATATCAAAATACGTTAATTGATTATCACGAATATTCATTGGCCTTAACCTAATTTACAGTGACAAGCAAGCCCAACTAGCTGCTTGATGGTTTGCAATGCCGATGTGATACCACCCACACCAGCATACCCATTATCTATTCTCTAAGTCAAGGAGCTTTTGCTGTGCTTTTCTTCCTGAAAAAGAGAAAGGAGCCGCAGTAATACACCTTTTAAAGAATGTCTTCGCGCTTGCAGTATTGCCCATTTTAACAGCGATCTCCCCTGCTAACAGTAGCGCGGAGCCGTTGGTTGGTTCTTCTACCAATACAGTTTGTATATGCCGATCAGCAGAACGTAACTGGTGACGCTGATACTCAATGCGCGACCACAACGCAAGGGCTGGGGCATAATTTGGTCGAAAATATAACGCCCTCTGGATTGCAGACACAGCATGCTTATTTTCATGCAGCCCTGCGTACGCAGCAGCTAAATTAGTCCAAGCAAACTCAGGAGTGCTATATAAAGGATTGAGCGTTGCTCTATGTAATTCCAGTATCGCCTGATGATAATGGCGCTCTTTCAACAAGAACGCCCCGTAATCATTCAAAAACATTGGATTATTTGGACTTGCGTCAATAGCTTTTCTAAAATAATGGCCAGCCTCGACGTTGTCCATCAACAACGCATAAGATAAACCCAAAACGTCATAAGTAGACCCATGACCTACATTATACCGTAACGCTTTTTTTTCATCTTGAATTGCCGCCCTCGGATGCCCTCTCTGTAAATAAGCAGACCCCAACGCAGTATAGATAGCAGCAGTGCTGGGCGGCTTTGCATGTAATTTATCTGCTGGATTTGTTGTATGGTGGCTACGAATATACGCAAGGTCCGCAGTTGGGGATGCCTGTTGCTTTCCACTAAAAATGGCACACCCACTCACGGAAATAAACGCCAGAGACATAAAAGACACAAAAATCTTGCGCGGAGCCACCATAGCAGGATCACCCAACCAGATAAGCTTCAGCATTATCAAGGATAGCACGTTCCTCAACAATGACATCACCCTTATCACGCTCTTTTTCAATAAGTGAGATAATCTTACTGATTTGAGCAGGCTTTACATCAAGCCTCTCCGCCAACGCCTTCACCATTTCCTTGTTGCTATCAGTCATAGCTTTCACCTTGATACGCTGATTAATGATTTCTTCCATTGCCCTTCTTGTAGCACTATCGATTTGCATAAATAAAACCCTCATAGTTAAAATGACTGCTATCAAAAAAATACAACACTTTCTCCAATAGGGGATCAGCGAAACAATCTATGATCCCCCGCTATTATAAAACTACTTCGTCGATGGAGTCCAGTTACTTTGGAAAGATTCAAAAATCTTGCTCATGCCCTTAGCAGAAGGGTACCCGTCCATATAATAAACGTGTTTATTACCAGCTTTCCATACCAAAAAAGGAGTTCCTATATTATCCACACCATTTTCCTTTGATAAGTATGTCATAAGATTGGTATTTTCATGAATGGGCGTAGCATATTTGATCAATGCTTCACCGGTTAGCCCTTTTATACCACCTTCTTCGGTGTTTACATTGAATCCGCGCTCATCAGCCAACAAAGCAGGCCAGCCACCTTGCGCCTCTGCCGCAGCCTTTCCTACAGATGACTGTTTCAGCGTAGCCACAGGGACATAAACAACCTTAACCCCATAATGGTTAAACTTCGACTTGTTATGCTGTACAAACTCAAAGAAATCATGGCAGAATATGCAGTTTGGATCGACAAAGGCATACAAAGTATTGCTACCGCTAACCCCAGGCTGGTTAATAGTAGTATAGTTATTCACATTAGCCAAGAATGACACCAACGCTTTTTCTCCGCTGGCAGCGGTATCAGCTGTATTGGCGGGGTCCGCCGTTGGACTCAGTTTTCCAGAAGACACCTGAGCAGAGGAAGAAACACTTGGCGTAGAATACGCCGCTGACGCTGTCGATGACGTAGCAGCATCCCCAGACTGTTTTGTAATAATATACGCACTGGTAGCTTGTAAACTTACATTTTGATCGGTCTTTACGTCGACCACACCACCCAGGATTACCGCAGAAAGATTATCTGTCAACCACCCAATGACCTTTCCGTGTGTTGTTCGGATGACCATACCAGTCAAACCTTGCGGCCCTGCGAATGTGGTAGCAACGCTAGATTGTCCGTTGGACATTTTGGTAATAATAGCGTTAGCTTTCGATACAGGGACAACCGTAGCAGGTTCTTGATGACCTGCAGTGCCTGAACTACCTGAACCCGCCGCAACCGCCTTGGAAAAGACTGTCTTATTCCCTTTGCTAATAGCGCCTTGATGATGGTTTCCACCAATAAATGAATACTCGATAATCCCAACCATCAAGACCACAACAATAAAAATGGAGATACCTGTAATAAGTTTGTACAATTTCAATTGGTTCATCGTCTTGCGCGGGGGACACCTACTGTCAGATAGGTGAGGGATAGCATCCTGACCCCGCTTCTCCTCTTTTTCTGTAAAAGCTATCTATGAAAAATTATTACCTAGGAAGTCTTCTTTCTGGCAGCGGTTCGCTGTGCGGGTTTTGCCGCAGGGGCATCCATAACCGTTGGATTTGCTTTTGCATCTGGGGCTTCTACCGCATTGCCAACGTATAGCTTGTTGTTTTTTTCAATAGCCGCTTCCTGCCGCACACCATACTGACTTTCCACAACATTATAGTCTAACCCGCGATACCCGTTGACAATATCAACCATTTCCAAAACATTACGCTCAAGCTCTACCCTCATACGCACGTATTGATCCATGGAATCTGCTTGGCGATCAACGTCTGCCCTAATATTATTGATGCTCTCAGACGCCGACTCTCTCGCCTTGGAAAGTTCCTTTGTCGAGTTCATGAAATTCCTGCGTACCGATGGCTTGAAAAAAGAAAAAAGACTTGGCGGCTGAATACCCGCTGCCAGAGCAAGAATTTTCTGTGTAGATTCAGAAAACCTCATTTGTGAGTCTATCTGATGCCGACGAGACTCGATAAAACAGGCCGAACTTTCACGCATCTTTTGAACGATTCTCCTGCCACTATCCACATACACCTTAACAGCAGCCCGCGCCGCTTTCTTTTGAAAATCAGGCAATTGATCTATATCCGACAAAACACCCGCCATAATCGCGTTATACCGCCGCAGAAGAGTCAGCGACTCCTCAGACCTGTTGACCTCTAACCTGGTCATGGCTGTGCCTAGGTCATTTTCAAACTGCTCTGTTAAATCATTCAGGCTGAAAACAGAATCCAGAGTATCCAGAGTATCCTTTGGGAGTAGCTCATCTTTGTTCGTGGTGTCCAGTTTTTGACTTGACATTATAAATCCTCATATTTCCATGGTAATTAAATGTAAAAAGGAAGAAAAAGATTACCTCTACTTATACACCTTTGTCAAGTTTTAATGTAACTATCCTTTTATGGAAAAGGATAGTCAATAAGGTTAATTTGGTACTGGTGGCAGGACTCGAACCCGCACTACGCCCTAATCTGGGGCTCTCTGTGCATAAAACAGATGTGCTACCGTTACACTACACCAGCAAAATATATTTTCGTATAATACACTGAAAAATCAGTATTGTCAAGCTTTATTTCGCAACATTTTGCAACTTATCTATTATTTTTTACCGTCACCGGCACTCCATAATGAAGTAACTTGTACACATGTTTGGCACTTGGCAGTGGTTCCTCTACACACCCTGCGCTCTGCGGGAAACCATAGGATGCCCGTGGGTAATAATGTATTCCTCTGCCATTATCAAAGTAATTCACCCATAAAATACCAGGATCTTTATATGGCAACCACCGAACTGGATTCCCATTTACGACGCCTCTGGCACTCTGCAACAACTGACTGCCAAGCCACTGCGGGACTTGTTGTCCTCGTAACGAATGGTAGGTTCCCCATGTTATCGGAATAGGAAAGACACCTTGCATGGTGGTTACTGGTAATCGTTGATAGATGGGCCAAGTTCCATTTGGGGTGGACCCCATAACACCAGTATTTACTTTTGTGGAGAAGATATATCCAGACTTGTCTGGAGAATGTTTCCATACATACAGAGTTTCAGCATGTTTTGACCCAATATACTTATCCACCAAAACCCACTCCCAGCTGCGTGGGGCCTTTTTCGCACCCGCCGAGAATAACTTTTTCAATACGTTTTTATGGACATTTCCATAAGATACACCAGTCGGGTGCAAGAAACCGTTATTACGTTCAAACTGCACGACCGCAGATCGGATAAACGGATTAGACCAATCCCACTTATACTGATTCGCGGTTGTCTGCAAACTATTGGGAACATCAAATCTGAAGTCGTAATACCTTGTCGTCTTCCCATTTTGACCATGAATTTCACCATTAGCCAACACCAGATACCCCAAAGTCTGCAAACGAGAAACCGCGTGAGAAAAACAGGATTGACTGGACATGCTTTTTCCGCAATATAACGTGAATTTATCCTTTCGCGCTGTATTGACTGGCTTAGCAATAACTACACCAGTATCCTTTTTTGCCTGCTCACGGGAATACCCCGCATGTGCTATATGCGTATCTTTACTCGCTGGTTTGTCCGTAACGCATCCTACCAGAGACATACCAGAAAGACCACATACAATGGCCACAATTAATCGATGATTAGTATCCATTTCTTCACCATACAATAGCCATCAAAAGTTGTCAAGTTTAATTTTAAAAAGACGCAAATAATCCTGCGCCTTTCCAATTCACCAATTCAGACTCTAGCTGTTATCTGCGGGGCCAACCTCTTCAGAATCTTCTGGCATACGTACCGCTGTTACCACTCTGGTAATTACCGCGCCGTCGTCGAGGTTCATCAGGTACACCCCAGATGTATTTCTTCCAGCCTCTCTGACATCCTCTGCGTGAATCTTATTAGAAACCCCGTTACTGGCAAAAAGTACCAAGTCACTCACACCGTACAGCCCTAACGCAGCCACCAGCGCTCCAGTTTTTTTGCTTGCTTTAAAGGCAATCATGCCCTTTCCAGCACGATTCTGTAGACGAAACTCAGATATGCTGGTGCGCTTCCCAACCCCCTTTTCCCCAATACAAATCAGATACCTACCGCTATCCATAGCCGTTGTATCCACAGTTTCAAATACCGATCCATCATCATCAGTCACGGTAATCGTTTCTAAATCGTTGCCATCGGAAGGAACAACCATGGCACCCAAAATGTGCTCATTCACCCCTAGTCGCATACCACAAACACCACCAGTTACCCTTCCTGTAGACCTTACGTCATCCAAAGAGAACCGAATCGCCTTACCAGACGATGACACAAGAATCAAATGATCTTTCGGTCGCGCCGTGAAAATATCTACCAGAGCGTCATCGGAGTCTAATTTAATCCCGGCAACTCCACCCTTTCGCGTGGCCCCTGCATACTCATCCAAGGTAGTCTTTTTGACTTGACCATTCTTGGTAACAGCAACTACACTCAAATCAGCTGTATTTTCAGGAACCTGAACGAGCGCAGCAATTTCTTCATCCAGACCGTCAAATACATTACGTAAGTGACGACCCTGACTGGTCGGGCTGCCTTCAGGCATCTGCCAAGCTTTTGCACCCAACGCTTGACCACTCACCGTAAACAGTAACAGCATGTCGTGTGAGTGGCATTGAATCAACGCGCTGATATCATCGCCGTCCCCCATACTGATCGCCTTTTTACCACGAGTTCCCCGATTCTGAGCTGACAATACACTCACTGGCATCCGTTTTACGTACCCGGTTCTCGTCATGGCAATCAATACTTCCTCACGAGGAATTAGGTCTTCCCTCACCAAACTGGAAAATCCTTCGCCAATTTCTGTTTGACGATCTTTTCCGTATTTGTGCGCTACAGCATCCAGTTCTTCCAGCATAATCTCTTCAATACGCTGAGGGTGGTCGATAATATCAGTTAAACTAGCGATATTATCTGTTACCTTTTGGTGATCCGCTCGCAACGATTCCAATTCAAAGCCAGACAATTTTTGCAGCCTCATATCCAAAATGGCCTTTGCCTGCGTTTCATCTATGTTCAACAAAGCCATCAATCCATTTTTGTTGGACTCCGTTGATTTGGAAGATCGAATCAACTGAATAACTGCGTCTAACTGGTCCATAGCGGCAAGCAACCCACGAAGCAGATGCAGTTGGTCAAACGCTTTCTGACGTTCATACGTATACCGTTTAAGAATGGTCTCTCTGCGAAACTCCATCCAAGCCAGCAACATTGCCTGCAATCCCATTAACCTAGGAGTACCACGATCCAAAACCGTGGCATTATAGGAAAACGCAACATCCATATTGGTCTTCGTAGCCAGTTGTGCAAAAACAACCTCTGGATCGGCCCCTGCTCGCAGGTCAATAGCGATCCGCATTCCTTCTTTGCTGCTTTCATCGCGCAGCGCAACAATGTCCTCGATTTCCTTGTTGCGAACCAGATCTGCAATACTGGCAACCAAGTTCGCCTTGTTTACTTGGTACGGAATCTCTTCAACAACAATTCTACTACCACGATTACGTTCCTCTGCATGCCACTTTGCACGTACACGAATCTTTCCACGTCCAGTCGTAATCGCATCCAGTAATCCTTCGGTATTATAAACAATACCGCCAGTTGGGAAATCGGGTGCTTTCAGGATACGATAAATATCTGTAGCATCAGCATCAGGATTTTCCGACAAAAGATGCACAACAGCAGCCACATCACGCAGATTGTGTGGTGGAATACTGGTGGCCATTCCAACCGCAATGCCGTCAGTTCCGTTGACAACCAGAGTGGGGAACGGCGTAGTGATCACCGATGGCTCAGACTCAGAACCGTCATAATTCGGAGTGAATACTACCGTATCCTTACCAATATCATCGAACATCAAACCTGCTAACGGGGTCAACCGTAACTCAGTATAACGCATAGCTGCAGGGTTATCGCCATCCACAGAACCAAAATTACCCTGCCCATCGATCAACACGTGGTTCATGGAAAAAGGTTGCGCCATACGCACCGCAGCGTCATACACAGAAACATCGCCGTGGGGATGATACTTACCAATAACATCTCCAACCATACGCGCAGACTTTCTATACGGTCTGGCGAAAGTGTTACCAGAATCAAACATGGCAAACAAAATTCGTCGATGCACTGGTTTCAGACCATCTCGAACATCGGGCAACGCACGGTCGGTAATAACAGACATAGCGTAATCCAGAAACGACCGTTCCATGATCTTTTTTACGGGTGTAGGGTATACGTTCATTTTTTCTTTATCATCCTCATTTTTTAAGTTACTTTCCATTATCTAGCTACTTTCCTTATGACTTCCAGAAAATCCAGCGGATCATCAATCACCGCAGCACCACTAATATCCTCAACATGAACATCTGGATATAACTCATTGTCATACCACGAAACCACTGGTATACCTAATCCTAGCCCCTGCTCTACAAACAATGGATGGTCATCCAGAAAACCAACTGGTGAAATCCTGCGGAGTGCCTCAGTTTTATCTGGGCCATCCTTACCACGCAGAGAACCCACGCAGTAGATTCTGCCTGCAGGAATAAGTCCTTCTAAAGACTCAGCACGAGCTTCGCAAAGGTGCACAGGAACTGCACTGACTCCAAAAACAGAAAAACCTATGGATTCAAGCCCTACAACCAAACGATAAGCACTACTGGTCAGGCGAATACTTGCCCAGTTATCATGGGTATCAAACTGTTTCCAAACCCTATCAGTTTCTTCAGGAGACAGCCCGTACCGCAAACCATTGTTATGGGTTTCCGCAACCTTGGAAAGATTTCTACCAACAACGTCTTCCGCAAACCCATGCCACGCGCCATCAAAATCAAGTAATACACCATCTAAACCAAGAGCAACTCTCATCTACGATTCTCCTAGCGCGAATGCTGATACAGCAAAGCTGGCGCAGCGACGTAACCACAAAACAAAGGATAACTCTCAGCACGAAAAAATGTCAAGCTTTTTTAGGGACTCCACCACATCGACACACCACTACGTCACCATGAAAACCGCGACTTGTAACGCAGTATACCATAGAAACAAGACAAAGGGTATCACAGGCCACTGCGTAGCTCGCCCCAACCTTGGGTAAGATACGCACATCATGCTACGGTGGATCATGAGCATTGGTGAACAGCCGCATCCCAATGCTAGTGTCCCATCACCACCACGGGGTTTATTCAAGACAGGGCGAAAAGTGAACACCAGCGTAACTAATTGTTTTTATAGTTACTTAGGTGGGAACTTGTAAAAATAGCGGCAGTATTCATTTTTTGGCTGCGCACGAAAATACTGCTGGCAATCTTCTTGACGGCAATGGATGGGTGTAGTATGCTCGTTGACAAATTGTTTTCAGGATGGCGACCATGGATGAGATGTGGGAAATGTTTTTGCAGGCGGTAATGTTATTAGAGAAAACTATCGGTCCGAACGACCCCAGAATGATCCCGTTTTATGCGAAAATGCCTGAGTTAGTCGATATTTACAAGCAATGGGAGAATCAGGTGGGTACCATTGAAGACGCACAATTTCGTGGTAGGATTTTTTAGGCCATATTGGGAAAAACAAAAATGCAGAAAAAAATCAAAGTGGCGCTAATGTTGGTATCACTCTGTTGTATCCAAGGGTACGCGCAAGCTACTATATATAGTTGGGTATCCAAAAATGGTGTCGTTACTTATGGGGATCGCCCACCTGCGTCTACTAGCCATGCAACAGTCATCCACGAGTATCCAGCTCCTGCATCGACCCCGGTAACACCCGGTATATCCGCCCACCAAGAAAAAATAAACAAGACAAAATCTTCTCATGCATCTCCTGTAACGCCTGCCAGAAAAAAAGCGTCCTTGGCCCAACGTAAGGCTATTAATGCAGAACTTGCAGTGGAACGTGCACAATTATTACAGGATATTCTCGCGTATAAAAAGGGTGAGCAGAGAAATAGACGTAATTATGCGACATACGAGCATAATCTAAAGATTTTAAAAAATAACATCAGTACTACCGAAACTTATATAGCGACGCTAGAGTATCAATTAGCGCGTTGAGTCCATACTTTTAGGATATGATGGTCGCGCTGCATTTTTGCAACCAGTCGACCTTCGAGACAATAAGGAACCCCTACTGACCCACACGCACGAGCTACTTCAGCAGACTCTGAAAAATAAGAAATTCCTAACTGTATTAAAGGACTACTTTCACACTGTCGTTTTGCTAAAGAACTCTGCATGGCTTCCAGTGAATCGTGTCTCCTGATTAACGCGTTACTCAAGTGAACCCAGCAAGATGAGGAACTGGTTTTTACGCAATGAACTGCACGGTTCTTACCATTATGGATATCCCAAGCGATAATAGAGACAGCCTGTGAGTACGCGGCGTCACATCGGTTGTTATTAAGTACTTTTGCTGTTTTCTGTTTTTTCTTCCGAATAGGGTGGTGATCAATCTGTGGCTGCCGTGCTGGCAACTCTTGTGGTGGCGCGACTATATAATTTTCGTGGTACTGTGCACACCCCGACAATAGTCCAAAAAAAACCAGATAAGGTATCGTAATTTGTCTCATATGGCCACACTATTCAGGCTGGTTAGCTGGCAACAAACTTTCCAGCACATCGACGACAATGGTATCTACCTGTTGTTCCTCACAGATTGTTTTGATTACATTCCAAACTTCACTGCCATCCTCAGTAACCACCGACTCTCTATCTGCTTTCAGCAAATCTAGGAACTTATTTGCTGATTCACTCACATGGTGCCGTTGTAATTCGTTTACTAATTCCACGTTATTCTCACTAACAACCAGTCCAGTATGGTCAAAAACATTTTCTTGTGCAATCAGTGGTATTTTCTGCAAAAAGAATTCTTTGTTTTTGCCCATCTTTTGGTTTCCATTAGCCTTTGTTACTTCCGCTAACCGGTCATTCCAAGCGGTTATTGCATCAACAGACTCTGGAACAGAAAAACACCAAACAGCTGGATGTTGCGACTCCATGTCAACACTCATTCTGGTGATATTACCTGGGTTCATCCATAATGTGTTCTTGACAAGAACATCTTCAGCAGTCTTATGCATGTGACCATTAACCACGCCGTCAACTCCCTGTAAGGGAGTAAGCTCACAAGCGCCAGGATAAGCCCCTGTAAAAGCATAATCCCCATGAGTTACCGCAATAACCGGCAAGTTAGGGTGGGTCTTCTTTGCATTTTCCAACAGTTTCTTTCCATCGCCTTTTAAGAAAATATCAGCAGAAAACCCGTAAGGAATGGCTACTAAAATGGCAACATCAGGAACAATACGCACCTCACACTGTGCAAAGACGTCCGCCAAGCCACTTTCAGCTACAACCGATAATGCTGTATTCTCACTCAGCACAACGTCACGTAAATCGTGGTTTCCTGTCAACACCAACGGGACGTACCCACCGCGCCGATTATGTTGCCGTAATAGCCTGAATAACCGTGATAGCATTACCAGATCATTGTCCTGTGATCGCTCAAAAAGATCTCCAAGAATAACCACTTGATACTTTTTGTTTCTTGCAATCACCAACGCCTGATCCAGTTTATCCAATACGGTATTCAAAAAAGACTGGTCCAACCTGCGGCCAGGCTTTTTTGAAAAAAGATGCGGATCTCCAATCCACAGAATACCAGCAATACGATCTTCTTGATTATCAGACACTCACTAGACTCCTTGCGCCATCTTAAACTTCTTCGCACGTTCTTTCTGTGCATGGATGAGAAACCGAAGAACAACCATAATTATCAAGGCAACTTCTGGCCCACTCACAATGAAAGTAGATGGGTGTTCTGCATAAAGCTCCACGATAATCTCCCGAATCGAAAAAACGATTCCCATATCCAAAAGAAGATTTACGCTCAATTTATGGGTAACGTTGATTTTAATGAACAACTCTGCCAACTCCACCATAATGGCAATAGTCAGAATATCAATAACCACTGGTTTCAGGTAAACGCTACGAGCAGCATTGAAAAAGCTAGGGAGCATCTCTGCTATTTCTAGCACCACATGGACCGCCAACAACCCCGCCACGACCAACAAAATGCCACCAGTAACCCGACCAAAAAAGTCCACCGAGTTTTCCATGTTATACAGTTTTTTCCAGTCAATCTGAATGTTTGTAAACCAACCCATGCGGCCATCTCCTGCTTTCGGTATAGAATAATACCTAACTCACTACCACAAGTCAAGAGAACTTTTTTTCCTCGCCTACATACCCATTCGATTGAAACATGGTATATCAACGAACTGCGCTTACAATCTGTTGATATTTTGTCAAAACTTCAGGAACATAGTTCTGTGTCTGACGGTACGGCGGAATTCCACCCCAACGTCTGACTGCACCCCCGCCAGCATTATACCCGGCAAAAGCAAGCCGCCACGAGTGAAACTCGATGGCCAGATGTCTCAAATACCTAGCGCCGGCGAACATGGCATCCCGTGCGTTGAACGGTGACCCTCTCCCATACTTTTCCCATGTTGCGGGAATAAACTGCATGAGTCCTTCAGCACCTGCTGGGGATACCGCACCGGGATTGAATCCGCTTTCCTGTGCTGCCACAGCTAACAGTATAGATGGAGAAACCCCGGTGGCAGCAGCAGCTTCGTTAGCATACCGTATATATTGTTCAGGAATAGCAGGAATAGAGGTTGGGTATACCATCCTGGTTTTCATCTGCACTGTATTACCATCTGCAGCGTCCATCTTTTCTACGGCAAGAATCCAAGTTCCAGCAGCAACTTGCCAACAAGGGCTATACCGCAATGGTTTTTTATGAAAACCATGGGCTATCAACACCGGCAGCCATGGTGATGGAATATGCATGGGTCCAATCCCACTTTGCACTTTTTTATTCGAGCTATTTTCCCCGTAAGCAATCACTCTTTCTATTACCGATACAGGAATACCGTATGCAACGGACGACTCATAAATACAAGCAGATAACAGCATATGGGTACACTCTCAAGCCTGAAACTATAACGTATTAGTTAACCACTGCCACGCTTTACTAACGAAACTTTCTTGATTATATTGTTGCATCGCTTGCCCTTTTACATGGTTAAGTTTTGCTGTATCCCCCTGTAAACTAAGAGCTACATCAGCAGCCTGCACCATGGCAAGCTCCGCCAGTAATTTTCTTTTCTGGTTAGCTAATAACGCATCTTGTGAATTCAGAAAAACGGCCGTCCTCAACGCCCCAGGCTTGCCCATCTTATATAAGTCCGAATAAAACGTAGGATTGGCATAAGTAGAATACCCTATTAACCGCAGCAATCCCATTTCAGAAGCAGCGTTTCCGGTGGAGTTTCCAGAACCGCTTGACCCACTGGATGACGCGCCGTTATAAGTGGTTGGAGAAATAGTGGTTTTCCCTGTATATACCGATAATGCCTCATTTACATAACCAGCATCAAAGCCAGGATAATAATGGGAATATTCACCTTGGTTCCACAGTGCAAACGAACATCCAATATTGCCGTCGCACTTGCCTGCAGATAATATCTGCTTTGCACCAGTCGCCATGGCTTCCAGTTCCGCTGTGGCACTCTCAGTTGCAACCATGGGGCTTACCGCTCCACCAAACGCAGGCCATGTTGGGTCGGTAATTTGCCCTAAACTCTTTGCTGTACTACCGTCTGCACACCTATAAGAATTGTAAGCTCCCTCAAGATCAAGGTAAGGCGACGCGTTAGCAACAGTACCACACGGCATGGCTTGTAGATTTTCAGTACCATCCTCATTATGTATAATAGCAGCAAACCATTGGGGTGGTAAGTTATACTGCTTTGCGATGGATGCAATTAACCCTGCGTATTTGGGAACACCCTGCGTCCACCTTCCGGTCGGAGTGGCAGCTTTCTGGACAGCGCCGTTTCCATTTACTGCGGGTGGGGTCGGTGCGGGTGTAGAAGATGCCGCCACCGCAGGAGTTGCTGCCGAAACAGTAGATGCAGTTGCGCCGGTTGCCGCAGCAACCGCTTCTACTGCAGAGGCAGGTAATGCAACAGCATGAAACCCGCCAATTTTACCCAACGCCTGCGCTGCAACGGATAATTTCGCAGCATTTTGGTTGAAAAAAGCAATATATTGTTTTCCTGCTGGAGTTGCTGCTTGAGCCGGGGTCAACTGCTGCACATCAATAGGATTGACTAATAATTTCAAGTATTCCATAGCACCAGCACTCTTGTCAGAGTGATAAATGCTATCAGCGTTTAACTCACTGGATGTCGTCGCTGCAACCGCCTGTATCTTAGATAAGGATGTTTGCTGCCCAGAGTTTGGCCCCATCACAGCACCACCAGGATAATCATCACCAACTGCTCCAGAAGCTAACGATTGGCCCTGTGCGCTGGCAGCGTTGACAGCCTGATTCTGTGCAATAGCCATGGCTGACTGCTGGCAAGTTTGCCCATTCAGTTGGTTGGCGGAATTGGTTGCGTAGTTATAGTTATTCACCGATTTCGCCGTCGCAAGCTGATCGTTATGCAGGTTTGTTTCCTGTAATGTTTGATTGTCCAGTGTCGATTCCGACTGCAATTGTTGCACCTGCCCGGTATTCAATACTTTGCCGACGGCCAGCGTTGTACTATCTCCAAACAAGCTTAATAAGCTGTTCAAAGCATTTCCTGCCGCACTTTCTACGCTGGACATTACCCCAGCATTAGCCGCAGGTATGGTGCCGAACATAACTAACATGACCGTAATGGCTAAAGTGATCTTACGTTTTTCCATTTTCCCGCCCAATGTAAAGTATCTTATTTCGCCGCAGTTTGCCCAGCCATAGAACCAGCAGCCTGTTGCATAGCCTTGGCACGAAGATTGTCTAACTCCGTAATATCTGGCTGCAACTTCTCTGCCAACATTGCCGCCTGTAGCGCCACTGCACGTTGTAACATTTGATCCTGTTCATAGTCCATTCGCAATTGAACAGCCATCATCTTATCATATTCCTTAATATTCCAAGTTTCACCCTTGGTCTCCAGAGTATTGTAAAAAGTTGGGTTGGAATATTTGCTATCAGTGGCAATCTGCAACATCGCGTCTGGGCTATAATCTCCATTGCTACCCTTGCCTGGCGGATTTCCTGACATTCCACTCCACCACTGCTTAACCAAAGCACTACCATTAATGGTCGGCAAGTTGTACTGCGCGATTTTTGCCAGAGCCTCTGAAGCCAATGATGCTCTGGCTTCCTGAATATGTTCCACAGCCTTGAAATTTGTCCCCGCAGGTGTCTTTTTTGCCGCAGTGCCAGGTGTCATTGCCGGAATCGGCACCACACTGGTAGCAATAGCAGCAGATACAGCACTGGCAGTCGCCGGCTGGTCCCCTACCGGTAAAATCGTTGTGGCAGAGTACACAGGCGCAGTTACACTTGCCAAATTATCAACACTCTGTAACGGGTTGACAACAGGCTTTTCAGCTTGTAGCGCCGCCGCATAATCAGCACTTGCACTCTGCTGTGCAGCCTGCAACCCTGATGATAAATTATTGATAGCGGTAGCATCTGGACAGTTTTCTTGATTAATCCCGCCACTCTGCTCGATATACTTTTCCCTCGCCTTGAACTGCTCAATTTGATCTTCAGCTAAACTTTTTTCCTGCAGTTTCTGATTGTCAATAGTTTGCTGTTCCTCTAGCTGTTGCATTTGACCAGTATTTAATACCTCTCCCACCTTTTTTATGGTGTTAATCAAGGATGATTGAAAATTATTTAGGTTTTTTACGTTGGCAATATCCCCCATAATAGAGTTACATGTTCCTTGAACATACCCCCCATTACCCACGGTGAGCGTGTTCGTTAGCGATGACAAGGACGATAACGAGGACGCAGCATAAGCCGCAGGTGAAATTCCTAACATTAATATAACTGAAAAAACAATTCTGTTATATTTTCTATGCTTACAAATTTTATTTGGCATTGTTCAAACTCCCATCCTGTTGTGCCATTGCATCCCCAGATAAACTATCCAACTGTCCGGACTCCTTAGATACCGCTTGATGAGCATATTCTACCGCCAGCATCTGGGTAATATGTTCAGAAGTTCGCAGCGACTGCCAGCTTTCTCTCAAGGCTATCGCCTCGGCGTCGGTATTCTGCTTGGAAAGACCCGCATCGTTTTCATGTAAGAGAATACCATAATATTCAGGGTCAGCGTACATTACCTGTACCGATAAATTCAAAAAACCATCAGGACTAATCATCGGTTTTCCGTTGATATCAGCCACTCCCGGCGGTACGGAAGAAACATTCTTCTTGGTACCACTGGTCGTATTCCCCAACGCCTTTTGCTCTTCATCCCAAATGGTGGTAGCTTCCGTAGCGGATACCACCGGCGAGTTCCAAGCCGCGATTTGAGCTAACGTATCCTGCGCTGTGGTAAGTTTAGCCAGTTCTTGATGATGGATAGCCTTCCATCTGCCGCCCGCAGGAACCCAGGTCTGTTCAGTCGTCAACTTTTCAGGCGGTTCAGGATTGGTAATGTGTGCAATAGTTTCAGCAATTGCGGCAGGCGTCGGATACGCTGCCGATACGGTGGTGGCAGACGGGTTAATGGTGTTGGCGGTCAAAGTATCTGCGGGTGCATTCGCCAATTGGTTCATCATGGTTAAACCACTCTGCCCCCCATTGTCCACTGCAGCGTTAAACTCAACATAACCAGATGCCTCTTGTCTGCCGTTCGCCAACCCTTGTGACTTTGACGCGTACCAAGCACCTTGAGTACAACCAGAGATTAGCGGCTGACTGGCAGATAATGTTGGACTGGTTACATTCTTCATGTGATTTTGCATTTGCGCTATCACTTTGTTTTTCTCATCCTGAATATCTTCCTGTAAATACTGGTTATCCAGAGTCTTCATGGCCTGCATTTGTTGCACCTGCCCGGTATTGAAAACCTCACCATCGGCAATAATCTCAGCCGTTAAGCTTTGCAAAACGGTATTAAGGTCTACCGTGGTAATAAACGGGCCATTTTTCGCATCACAATAACAGGACTCATACCAGCATCCACCAGTACTGGTAACTAACGACCCCTCAACAATTGTCTGAAAATTGTTGGAAGTCAACGAACTTACAGATGCAGCATCAGCCATCACCGGATAGATACTCAGCAGGATCGTCAGCAAGAATAGTTTTGACTTGGTTTTTAGCATATTAACTGGCTCCCGATGTCTTGGCGGATGTGGAGCTTGAGGCAAGGGAAGAATTTTGTTGACTCATCGCATTCCCGGCCATTTCGTTTTCTTGGTTGACCAAAGGAGTTACAGCACTGTGAGCATACTCATCTGCAGAAATTTGTACTAAATGTTCGTCCATTCGTAACATTTGCCAGTGCAGCTCCAACCTTGCCGCTTCCATCTGCACTAAAGTTCGAACCGCGCCAACCTGCGAGTCCACCGAAATTTTATCTTGCCACTTGCTACTTGCATATCTCGAACCAGCCATCAGCGCCATCATCTGGTTGGAACTAATATCCCCGTTACTATTGGTAGCCGAAGCTGGAACAGTTACTCCAGTTGTTGACGCAAACGTGCTGCTCAATTGGATGGTCGGGGTATTCCAAGCAGCAATCTGAGATAAAGCAGACTGCGACGCCGAAAGTTTTGCTAATGTTGCATGCTTTACCGCCTGCACCATAACGCCTGCCGGATTTTTTTTCTGTGTCTGTGTTATTTTTACAGCTGGCACCGGATTGGTTATTGTCGCAACATACTGCGCTGTATTCTCCGTAGAAGCATGATTACTTGCAGGATTAAACAGCGATACCGAATTTAAAGAAATAGCAGGTTCATCAGCAATACTTTGTATCGCCGCCAAACCGCCGGTGCTGGAGTTATTGTATGCGGCTAATCCAGCCGTTAAATTTCCAGCAAGGCTGCGGCTATTCGCCATTCCTGCGGATATAGACTGGAAAACAGACGACGCGGTACACCCATTAAGTAACGCACCATTTTCCTCTGGAAAAGACGATCCGCTCTCCAGTTGCTCATGGAGTGCTACCTCGGCCACAGCATTTTGCTTTTTGTGTAGCATCTCTTCCTGTAAATACTGGTTATCCAGAGTCTGCATAGCCTGCATTTGTTGTGTTTGCCCGGTATTTAACACCTCACCAACAGTCAAAACAGCTTGCGTAACATTACTCAAAACGTCACCCAAGTCTTCACTGGTCGCAAATTCTCCGTTATCAGCATTACAAGGACAGCACCCACTCCCCGTAACCGAAGAACCGACTGATATGGTATTTGATGAAATTGATGAAGCAACAGAAGCAAAAGCTACCGAAGGAGTCAGCGCCATCACTGCTGTTGCAATCACTGAATATCTGTGAAAAAAAGATTTTTTACGCACCACATTGACCCCATTAAACCTGACGCAAAGCACGCAAAGCCACGTATTAATGACCACACATACTGTATGATATAACATATCTGGCTACAAAAGAACAACTAACTATACCGCCCCATGTTTCGACCAGTACCGCCCCTGGCCGTATGTTGCACCTGAAGCCAAAGCCAACCTGTAGTCTTTTTCGGTTTCTATCCACTCCATGATCACCTTTGATCCATTATGGGATAAATGGTGGCATAATCCTCTCAAATGATCAGGCCCATTATTTTTAATGGTATGGAAATACTGCCCGTCAATCTTGTGGAATTTGGCGGGAATCGATATGGATCGTCCCAGACCATCAATGCCGTTTACCGATCCGATATCGTCTATAGCAACGGCAAAGCCAAGGTGACCGAGAGAATCAACAACAGCACGTAGCTCATCGTTAGATAAACTGGAAGACTGTTTCTCCGTCCACTCCAAGATAATACGATCACTGTGACTAGCAAGATTAACAAACGAGGAAAAGATGCTCTTGTCCAATAATTGCTCACTATCAACATTAACAAACAATGACGATTCAGGATACTTTGATAAAATCTTAGGTATTTCTTTTTCTAAAAAGGAGTACCATCGTCTCCACTCAACAATCTCCCAAATAGGGCAATATTCCTTTCCTGCAAGAATTTCCTGTCCAATAATAGTATCATCTAAAAGGTCTACAATCGGTTCTAATCTATATTTCACAAAGAATGCTCCCTCATGACTGTTATTGTGACGCTACAATGCCCGTGACCACTATTCCCCATTGTATCGAAAATTTATCATTATCAAAATATTCTTCAGATGCTCGCGTCAGACTGTCCCAACAAGAAATGATGACAAGGAATGCAGAAAGATTATCTGCTGACCGCAGCGTCGAACTGATGGCTGTCGCAAGTAAATTGAGTATTGCCATGGAACAACTTGGAGAGTTTAAACAGCATTATCTGACAGAAAAAGCGAGTAGAATTGACTGGGAAAGAAAAGCCTCAGCAAGAGGGAAGATTATAAGGGATATTTCTGGAAAAACCCATGAAGAAATGCAAGAACTAACAAATCAGTATATGGAAAAATACAAGGAAGGTATCGACAATGCCGTGGAAGTACAAAACAAAACGAATTGGAAGTTTGCGGAAGATCAAATAGCCAAAAATAATCTGAAAGATCAGGAAGCATTGGCAGCCGGAAATTAAATAACGAATGTTGAAAATAGTATATGGAGATAGATGTGACGTTTATCAAAACATTCACATCTATTTTTCATATAAATTCTTTATCCTAGTGGTGAATCACCATCACCTTCAGGTTTAGCCTGAGCTTCCCCGCCGCTTAAATTAGCCCTGCCCCTATTACCCATACTACTAATTGCTTGCATCATGTCAGAGTGTCTACTGGCATTAAGATCAGCTGATTGTTGTGCATTTCGCTCTTGCTCGGCTTTCCCTTCAGCCGCCTCTGCCTTATATTGAGATTTATCTGCTATACCACTCATGGCCCTTGCACCCGTATAGGCACCAGCAGCAGCTCCTTTCCATGCTCCAGATCCAGACTGTGCCGCACCCTGTGCAATATCGGACTCGCCCAACCCTTGTCCTGAGTGCCCACCAATCCACTGTGGTAAACGGTCCGCCAGATGGGTAATGAGTTTCATGGACATTTTTAGTACCATGAACAAGGTAATAAACGCCATGGAAGCAAAGCCCAAGAACGCTACCGGACCAATATCATGGCCACCCATACTAGAGAACATTACCTGCAACGCCGATCCGGTAAACCATCCACCGATATTAATAATAAAGAAGAAGAAGATGAACCCAAATGTTAAGAGTAACGGGCGCATAATAATGCCTACCACAGCTGAATAGCCATATTTTGCCTGCTGGGAAGCAAATCCCTCACCTTCAGCGAACGCATGAGCAGCAGCCCATAACGGCGCTGCAACCAGCATTTCCACAACCAGGAATAACCATCCGATAATAGCGGCAATCATGATCATGGAAGGAATGGCAGGGAAAATATAAGCCAGAACAATACCCTCAATAATCAAGAAAATAGAGACCATCATCAACGCTTCCACACCAGCATTGATCAACAGTGGTAGCCAGCCGGTAACACCAGACCCAACCATCATATCTGCGGCCTTACTCACCAATCCGTCAGTGGCTTCCCCGGCTTCTCCTGCTGCAACATCCCCAACAGGATCTTCAGGACCACCACCCGCCACATCAGTCCCTATAGCAGCAGCTCCACCTGCGGCGATAGATGCAGCCTTTTTAGCATAATATATGGCTTTATACGTATCTGCTGCAGCCGATATGGTAAAGCCTGTCTCGCCTGCGTCAATCATCCCATAACCAAAGTTCATGATATTCATTAACGGCTCGCCAGATGTCAACGAACTGGTCAAGCCATCCAGTTTATGACCAAACCATCCTGATAAGGCTGCGCCACCTAATAATGTTCCATTCGCGTTGCCGGTCATCGCTACTTTTTCATCGGATGTAATATCATTAACAAAACTGGAAGACTGTTCATAATGAGAGATGACAGCATCTAACGTTTTCTTGTACGGAGCATAAAACTTGCCAGCTATTTTTGCCACATAATTTTGATCAGGCTCAATGACAGTCGGATAGATGACTTTAAATTGCTGGTTTGCCTGGGCGTTAATATTTTCCAGCGTCCAAAAGAAATATGCGGATGAAGCCCAGCCCTGATCCGCCGACTGGCTGGAAAAATCTTTTAACTGGGCCTTAAAATTCACTCCTGCTTGCTGCTCCAGCTCATCCCATACATTTTGTTGATAATTCTGCCATTGCTGCGCGATATTTATTAAACTTGTGTAATTAATTGGCTTTCCATTACTCTTGTTTTGGTCAAGAATAGCTGTAGCTGCAGCCCCCAACCCTTTCGAACTGATAAGATTCTCTACGTTACTTACCTCGGACATGCAAACAGAACTGTTCTGTGCTTCATCTGCCTTTGCCATGATATTCAGATTGTTGGCAACAGTAGAAAACCCAAGACCGCCTGCGACATCAGCCGCGGTAGAATCTAACCAATTGGATACATCTGCTCCCACATCATCCGCCGTGGTAGATACACTTTGTACCATACCACTCAGTCCCGAAGATGGCAGATCCGTTGCTTGCATATTAGATGTACAATGCACCTCTATAGCACCCAACTTTGTAACCCCATAAGCGTTTGCTGTTGAAGATGATCCAGTGGTTTGCGGCGCAAATATCCATTCACCACTCCCGGCAGATCCTGACCATTTTGGAGCAGGAATGGCTATTTTTAGGCCAGCATGTTCTTCCAGATACGCGTCGGTTAATACCAGCTCGAAAACCTCATTAAAAAACTTTACTTGTTTTGACGTGCTATTTGGATATGCCTGTAAAACACCACCTTTTTGTGCGATATCCTTGGCAAAACTAGACCACACGTCATCCGCTAGTCCTATCCCCCAATATACAGCAGTCAATAAAATTACCTGCAACAACGATAACCCTTTTGCCCATGGAAGAGGAAATAACATCACAAAAGCAGCAGGAGCACGAATGGGTGCCCATACGCTGTGATACCTTTTCCCCAAAGGAACACCCTCATGTGCGGTAGCCAGCGCTGCAGATGTTCCTTGCCAAATCAACAAACCGGAAACAAAAGCCAATAACCCTATATCCAGTACCTCAAAAAGTTGAGACAGAATAGCCCCAACACCAGTGGGCGCGGCACCACCAGAAGAAAACTCCCACCAGCCCGTCCCCAATAAGCTACTTATCAGTTGAACAGAAATATCTCCACTAGGCGGAGTTAGGTTTACGGTGATTCCATTTGCCGTCAAAGATGGCCCGGTAGTAGGACTGGCAAAAGCCAGCACCGGGATGAATAACAAAAATAACCCAAAAACCAGTCTTTTTGAAAAAATAGTACGCAGGGATTTCATGGTCTGGAACTCCTAAAGTTAGTCTGCGGTAGTCTGCGGTACATGGCTTCTGCTATCCTTTTCTGATCTCTTTCAATATCTTCCTTTCCCACAACAATTCCCGCGTCTGTTTGCTCTTTAATAATGGCTGCTATTTCAGGCGTAATCGGATTTTCTTTTATTTTTTGATATTCATCTTGAAATAAAGCATAAAACCCATTTGCGTCAAACCGCTTCTTTCCCCTGGTAAAAGCAACATACAATAAGTTGGTAGCCTCGTCGTTTACTGAATACACAGTATTGATTCCTTCACGCATTCTAGGGTTGGTAAAGTAATAATGCTTATTCGCAACTGAAATATACTGGGTGTCATCGCCCAAAATCACCGAATCCCATTCCAGCCCCTTGGCCTTGTGCATAGTGCTAATCACAATATCCGCACCACTAGAATCACTCGCTGTTCCATTTTTCAAAAAGTCAACAATCACATGAATATCTCTTTCGTTATTTTCAATAAACTTAACAAATGGTTTGTAATCTCCGCCATCGTGCCCATCAGCAAATTCTACCAGTTCACCCCAATTATTAAATAATTGTAACTCAGGGTGCCACGGTTTCCCCCCACTCTTTAATGTAACCAATGCTTCCAACAGATCAGCAATAGGCTTTGCGCCGCCTACAATAAATGGTTTTTTATGCTCATGAAATACCTTCAATGCTTCCATGATAACTCCAGAGTTACTGCGACACAAAATAGCATCTACGGGAAATTTCGCGGTAGACTCCGATATCGTAAAACCGTCACGAAAAACACCCACATCTCTGGCCTTGCCAATAAGCTTTTTCGTCTCTCCTTTTGCATCTAAAAATACCTGTGCATGATCGGCAATGTTTTGTCCAAATCTCCAAGACTCCGTCAACGAACACTGCACAAAGTCAGGGAAAGCTTCCATGGCGTTTACCGATCCTCTCCACATATAAATAGCCTGATGTGGATCGCCAACAATAATAATTTGTGCCCCATTAGCCTTTGCCTGTTTTAAAATAGATAACATGACCGGGTTAGCGTCCTGTCCCTCATCAAACAATAACACGTCAAAGTCCTTGCTCCCCGACCGCTCCCACACTTTCAGATAAATATCGTGGGATATCGGAAAATCGCTATCAGGGTCAGACATTTTTTCCCAAACCCTTTTTAACACAGTACTCATCGCACGTTGGTAACTTTTCACAGTATCAGCCCCGCCGTGCATCAGTAAATAAGCAACCTGCTCGGCATCCGTGTGCTGCTCGCAGGGTTCCTCTGCATCGCTGTAACAGAAATTCTGTATACCTTTCAAAATTCCGCTAATCGCGGTATGCTCTTTCGGAAAAAATTCACGAATAAAGTCTACCTGCCTACCCAAGTCAGTACTAATTCTGTCTCTGATTTTTTTTGCGGATTCCAGTCTATCTTTGTAAAAGTGAGAGATTGGTTTTCCTCTGCCGATTAACTCGGATCGTAGCGCCAACGAGTGCATGGTAGACACCGTTACACCGTATGGGAACTTCCCTTTGGCTTCCTCATCCATGGCCTTGTTATACGCAAGATAATTAATTCGTATTCGTTTACCATTCCTACGAGCCTGTTCCAGTAAAGCCTTGGCTACCTCTACCTGCGTCGTTGTTTTCCCACAGCCGGCAAACGCTTTTACCGATATGTTATCCCCTGCCAGAGCGTGGTCGATAATAACCTGCTGTTCAGCAGTTGGCGGAAAAGACTTCTTGTTACTTTCAGGTTGCCCATCTATCGTTCTTGCGTCACTAATCCCCATGCGAATCTCCTTATTTTTTGTTGCATATTATCCCAATACATGCTATGGAAAACCAACTAGTGCTCAAGGGTTTTTTCCTCATTATTTTTATAGTCAACCATAGAATGCATATCCATATCTCTTTTCTTCCTTGTCAATACCGAGCGCACCAGCATCCGCTGTTCAGTAGTTAATACGTATGTTTCACTGTCTGGCAACCGACCTGTTTTTTTCGCCATAACGTTGATGAAACCCATAGTAATGCCCTCTGCATGGTTGGGGCGCTGTTACCCCAAAATATTATTCAATGTGCTATTTCCGGTATTGATGCTAGGAATAGAAGGCCCGGAAGCTGCACCACCTAACTGTGTCGTAACCGTAGAAGAGCTGACAGACCCACCATTAGACCCGCCCGTAACCGTAACCAACCCACCCGTGCTGTTATTGACAGTCCCAATGGCTCCCTGTAATTGACTTTCCGGCCACTGCAAAGCCTGCTGTGCAGCACTACAAGCCATCTGCTCTAACTGCTTTACCAGATTGGCTGGATTAAAGAAGCTAATACCGATACTCTGCCCCATGTTTAAGATGTTAGAAAAACAAGAGCTAGTAGAAAGATTGGCAGGCTGCGGGGACATGGCCTGAATGGTGCTCTGTGCCGAAGCGGCAACCTGACTAGCAATTGCCTGTTCCTGCGCCAACTCAGGCTGACAGTTACTACTCGATGTTGACACGGTGTTGGCAGAAGTCGCAGAAGAAGCCAGTGCAACCGGAATGCCTGCAAAAGCAGAGACCAAAGAAACAGTGGCAATAATAACAGCAATTTTTTTCTTTTGCATCAGTTGCATTTTTCAATCCTCGCTACCCTATAAAAATAAAATATCACAAACATTCCTTCAATTCTTTACGCTTGTATACCCCAAATAACCGGTTAAGCAGCTCTGCCCTAATCAGTATTTGCAAGATGGTCTTTAACCTCGTCCGGAATGTTTCAGATACATCATCTCGTTGTAAAAAATCCGTGATTTTATTATCTGGGCTAGTATCCAGCCAGTCTAAAATCCTAATCATTCTTCCAGCCCTAATATAATCCAAAACCTGAGATGTCAATACCGGCTCATATTGTTTTGCATAACCCTCAAAAACCAGAGAACCCAGATCATTAATCAACTGAATTTCAGCACCAGTACCACGTTTATCCATGGTCCAGCTTTCGCCAGACTCCAGATAAGCAACAATCAACATTAACGCAGGCGACCTATCAGTCAAAAACTGCTCAATATCAGCCTCACTTAATGTCGCATGGTGCTTTTTTTCCGTAACAAACATCAGGCAGTACCTACCTTATAATAAAAAGACACTAATCTTAAAACTATTATATACCTATTTGTCACTCAAAAAAAGAATCAAAAAAAGGTAAGTGGAAAATAAAAAACCAGCCATCGCAGGTGTTACGGATGGCTGGTTTAGTTTGTGAAAAAACTACATACTCTGTGCGAGGATCGACGAATTAAATGTTTCAGGATTATCAACCGGAACTGCAGCCTTTTTATTTTCCTCTACACTCTTTAAAAATTCTCGTGTACTGACAACATCCAGTTTCCCAATTTCCTGTGCAGAAATGCGGTCGGCAACAGGAATGCCAGACATACTCTTTTCCAAAGCTTTCTTAATCTCATCAATAGCTTCTGTTACTCCTGCCTTTACCCTAAGTTCTTCCATGTTTCTTTCGCCCATGGTAGACTCCAGCCTTTTATTTACATTCTCGATAGCTTTTTCCGCAATACCCATACTATCATACAGTTTGGAAAGAAGCGCCGCCGCTTTATGATCGGCGCTGAAGCGAAGCGTATCGTTTCTTAAATCGGATACAAGAATTTCCAAGGCACCAGCCGGGTCAGGGTACCCTGACACCTCAGTAAACATCTTCTGCAGCGATTTTCCAACCGGCGTGGCTGATGCTATTTCCCTGTTGATCCGGTCACAGAGAATATCCGCAGCAATTACCGGAGCCATATCTGTGGCAAAACCAGTCGCCAAGGTTTTACCCAACCCGCGATTTACCAGTTCTTGCGTTAACATGTTTTTACCGCCAACCACAACAGCAGCGTTAAATAGCCTACTGTCTTGGTTAAGGTTATCAATAACACGATGTGCTAGGCCAATATTCATCCAGTCCCCGGTGTTAATAGACTCATTTACTTTCTCAACGGTACTGGTAACTGCGGCGTTCGTGTTATCAATAATAGTATTGATTTCTTCCTTGATAGCCAACAAGCCACTGGCAAGGTTGGAAGGAATACCTTGCACAGCATGTACAGAGTCTCTTACCTTCCTGTTAACAGTATTCACAAACCTGAACATTTCTTTTCAATTCTTCTGAAAATTCAACGACTGTCCCAGCCAAGACGCCAGAAGCATGCGATACCGTTTCTACCGCACTGGTCACCCTACGGTCTATCGAGGCTATTACCATATCTGAAGTAGATACCAAAGACGTAACACCGTTGGCAATTGCGCCCTTTGCAGCAGATACCATCTCCCCAACCGATTCTTTTGTTTTATCAATAACCAGTCTGGCCGATTCCGCCGCTGCGGCAGCCCCAATCACCGTTGCCCCGACAGCAACAACACCTGCCGTTGCAGCAGTGTGCAAGCCAGTTGTTGCCACCCGTTTTGCACCATCCGCCAAATTCCTACTCATTGTGCTTGCCAGATCGCGCATGCGGTCCGCAGCCGATACGGTTGCCGATGCCACATTAGAGGAAGCTTTTTTGACGTTGTCGGAAATAAGTCCAGCAAAACGAACAACTGAATCTACTTGCTTCTTGTTAAACTCAACTGCGCTTTCGGCAACATCGCTGACGGCATTAACAGCACTATTCATGGCATCCTTAACTCGCTGCATTACACCAGACCGCATACGATCCGCGCGATCCGCCAATTCATTAAAACTTGCCTTCGCATCAGCTAATTTTCGGCTCACCTCATCCTCAAGTTCGTTCCTTGTCTCTGAAGTGAATTTTCCAACAGCATCGCTTGTTTCATTCGTTAATCTTTTAAATCTTTCAATAGTATTATTCCAGAAGCCCATGGCGCATCTCCTTTCAAGTAGTTTTGCATAGTCCTCTGTTACTGCTACTCCTTATTGGGTGTTAGTCAATATAATATAGACCAACACCACAAAACCATGGGTCACCCCGTGGCTTTACCACCCAGTTCTGCTGTAGCCGACACAGCCTTATCACCAAAAGCGGCTACGATACTCTGCATGTCATTAAACGCCTGTTGCGGGCTTCTATCTACAGCCGTGGATGACTCAATCAGTATAGACTCCACATCAACCATGGCACGATGGAATCCATCAAACATTTCTGTGGCGGCATCCGCTATTTCAGAAAACTGCAACACGCCACGTTTTTTAAATTCGCCCAGTACGCCATCTGATACCACATCCGCCCACGTAATATAGTCCATAATGACCAGCTTGGACTGCTCGTCAGTTTCATC
>JABEBX010023202.1_pt1 | contig 32953 bp, 28 predicted proteins | sample 7245971 | NCBI WGS metagenome assembly JABEBX01 (sample SAMN14506365, study PRJNA622280) | hot springs metagenome | biome: hot spring [ENVO:00000051]|acidic hot spring [ENVO:00002120]; feature: spring [ENVO:00000027]|sediment [ENVO:00002007]; material: sediment environment [ENVO:01001048]... | reverse complement strand
TTTTGATTATTCTGATTAGTCTGTCTAGCTATCTGACTAAATTTAGGCGTAATTGAGCCATCGGTTAGCTGCCCAAGATTCACCGCCTCGCTATCTTGCGTCGCATCCGCGACATTAAATACTTGCCCGCTAGACCCATTGATGAGCGCGTAAAGACTAGGGTCGGTGAGCACTTGCTCCCATTGGGCCGATCCACTGGTGCCGCTGGCGGTACAGGCCCACAGCGTGTTTGTGGAGGTGTCGAGTGCGAAGTTCCCCACGAGCCCGGCGAGCGCGCCAACTGGGCTACCATTGATGGAGGTGGCCGTGCCTACGACGACTTGTACCCCCGCGCTACCGCTGGTGAATGGAGTGTTGGTGGCGTCATCGACAAGAAAGATAGTGGGCATAGGTTATTGCTCCGATCCAAACGGAACTACGTCGATAGCTCCGGTAACGAACTGCCAGACATTGGCCTGTATGCAAAGGTAAAGCACGTTGGAAGACCTGTCAAAAAACTTATCTCCGGGGTTCCCCGGCACCCCGTTTTCGTTCGGATCGCCGCTGCCGATGGTGAAATTGGTGCGGGCCGTGCTGCCGGGTACGTTAGTTAGCATTAAAAATACCTACCGCGTCGTTGACCGGCGTCCATACCGCCGTTGCCGCAGTCCCAGTGGTCGTACAGATATACAGTACCCGGTTGGCCGTGTTGAACGCTTTGTCTCCGTCCGCGCCGCCCAAGGTGCCGTTGGGGTCCGTGGAAACGATGGTGAAGTTGGTGTAGGCGTCTGTACCTAGCACCAGTTGACCCGGTGGTGTGCTGTTTGGCGTGGAGAGAATGGCAAGCGGTGGCTGCACGGCGGCATTAGCGAGATTCGGATTGAGCGTCGGGTCGGTAAGGTACACGGTAGGTACTTGCGAAACGCTGTTAGGTGTACCCAGAGGGATAGTGAAGGTCTGCGGCAGGTAAGCCGTGTTTATCCACGACCCCGGCACGCGGGTCTTGTCGAGAAAGTTGACCGTGGAGGCATACAGACCGCCCGTAGCGATATAGAATGGCGAAAACGGAACACCGGCAGGGCGCACACGGCCAAGTGCTGCGGCCAAAGCGTTGTAGTTCACCCCGGATAATGCGCTGGATAAGTAGAGGTGCCACCCAATGGCGTTAGGCGCACTGCTGCTACCAAAGTTCTCTTTCACCTGGCTGTCCAGTCCATACACCTGCTTTACGGTGTTTTGTATGGAGACAGGCGTTCCGCCGCGCACGGTGAGGTTGAACTGGATAGTGACGCGGTACTGCGCGTCGGTTTGCCCGGTTGGGCGCTGAGTACCAAAAATACTCCCCCACAGGTTGAGCCATTCCCACTTCGCGTTGGTGAACATGGCTTGTGAGAGCACACCGTCCATGGCGTTCGTACCCGTGCTGACCCCGTATCCCAAGCTGTTGTACCACCATTGAAAGGTCGTGCCGGGCCGCTTGAAAGTAGCCGGTAGGTCATTCAGATAGTATTGGACGGCGGCGAAGTCCATGCTGGGTTAGCTCCCGAAATTGACCGTCAGCGTCTGAAGGATAATGCGCTCGTAGGCTAGCGGCGATAACTGCGCTACCGTAGCCCCACTGCTGTTCTCCAAAGTGACGGTGAGGCCGGACACTCCTCCGCCTACGGCGTTTGCTACCGCAGCGGTCACTTGTGCCTCGGTGAGCGCCTGCCCGAACTGCAAAGCGTTGAACAGCGTGGTCATGGCTGACTGCACCTGCGTCGTCAGAGAAGCCGCTGTAGCGGACCCAACCGGAGCGCCAGAGACTACCACGACAGCCGCGAGAGGCACCACGGCGTTGACCGTATAAGGAACCCCAGCGGGGCGATTGCCGGGCAGCGAAGGGAAAGAGCCGTTCAGCGTCGATGTAACCGCATTCAGCAGATTTTGGGACGCCGTCCCAGAGCCGTTGTCCACGTACACAGCATAGCCTGCCGTCGGGGTTTCCCCCGCGTTCATCTGCGCGATCCACCCCTCATAGCAGGTGGCGTATTGTACCGTCTCGCCGGTGCTAGCCACTGTGACCCCTATAGCAGCGTTGGCAACGGCGACCGGACTGGCCCCGTTAATGGCCGCTACTACGGCGGCGAAGCGTTGCAGCGTAGACTCAATAGTCTCCTGCGCCGCACCTCCCGAGGTTGGGTAGGGATTGGACACGGCCAGCGGGTAGGAAAGGCCGCTGACAAGCTGCGTGATCGTCCCGGCAGCTACATTGCCCCCGGTCCCGGTCTGCACCGCCTGTATAGGCACGGTGATGGAGGATGATCCTGCGGGCAGCACGGCGGTCTGCGTTGTGACGAATTGGACGCCGCTGATAGTCTGCACCAATGTACCGGAAGGAATCAGCACGGACGCACCGATGGTCGGCGGGTTGGCGGCAAAGCTCGTGGCGAAAATAACCTGACCGACGGCGGCAGATGCCGGGTCTGGCGTCACTCCAAAAGCACTCATGGCCCCGTACACAGCGGACTGAAACGCCTCGGCGCTGCTGATAATCCCCTGCATCTCCTGGATCATGCCCAGAGCTTCAGAAATCGTGCGAATCTGCGAACCTTTGTTGTAGTCGGTAATGACCCCAGACTGTGCGGCCATGGACGACAGAACCGCCGTGGCTACGGCGTTAGCGGTTGGGGGTGCAGCTACGGTAATAGAGTTCGCCATGTCCTAGTCCTTACGGTTGTAGCACCAAATTCAACGATACGCTCGGCGTGTTTTCGCCGTTCGGCTGAATGGTGGAAGTGTACTGTATCTGGTTGTTCGGTAACATGGCGACATCCCACGTAATGATCTTGTTGACCCGTGGGTCATAGAGTATGGCAGAGTTGGCGTAAGCGCCAATGTTGAGCGCGGTCGCTGCGGTTTCCACGTTTCCCACCTCGGGCGGTACACGCGAGCCGTAATTTGGATGGTAAATCAACGTGCCAATGGTCGTGATGATGCCTCGGGTCAACGCCAGGATAAGGTTATCGTAGCCGCTGATCGTGAAAAAGTCCCCGTTCCACGGCAGCATGTCCTGGTCCAGTGGGCCGTAGTAAAGGTCCACTCCGAGATAGTTGATGAGATAATTTGGCGGTACGTTGCTGTTGACGTTAGGCGCGGGCGGTAGAAAAAGCTGCTGCCCTTGGGTCAGGGTGTACGGCGGCGATAGCTGATTGATAGCGGCGATCTGTTGCCACTGCTCGAAATTGCCAAGCTGCGTGGACGCGATATTGGGTAAGGAATCGCCGGACTTGACAGTGTACACGCGAACCGTAGTGATCTGCTGTTTCTTGAACACGGCCAGAAGGGCGTCTAAATTTTGGATCGTAGTGTCGATCAGATACCGGAGCGCATTGAGAGATTGCACGCTGTTATTGGAAGCCCCGGAGGTCAACAGCGCACCCAGTGCGTTCAGAAGCGGCAGTACGACCATGCTGTTCCACAGCGATGAAAGTGCGTAATTGTCAGCGAATAGGGCAAAATTCGCGGTGGCCTGCGACACGACCTGAGATAACGCAGCTTGCCGCTGGAATGACTCATAAGCGTCCCCCTCCCCGGTCGAAAAGGCTTGAAGGAGCGCCGTGGCATACGTAGCCCACTGCTGAGACTGGTTCGCGATTACGCTGGACACGCTGGAGGGAGTCAGTTGTGGTGGAGGGGGCTCGACCGCATAGGTCATGAAGTAGTTCAACAGCCCCGTGTCCGCAAAACCTGGCTGCCCATTACTCAACTGCGTTGTGTTGACGGTTGGAAGCGTGCTTGGCTGTATCAGGTTGCTGAGTTGCCTAACCGTGGTTTGTAACGTGTTCACGCGACTTGTCGCCATCTCCAGGATTCCTGAAGGCACCGAAACCGGCAGTGCAGTGCCTTGTTGCAGGTTTGCCAGTTCGTAGTCCAGCGCCTGGTATAACAAACCTCCGCTAATGTAGTCGTCCAAATAACGCAGCGTCTCACGGCAGGCCTGTAGTACGCTGGCAGAAACGGTGCTACCTGCTGCGGTGTAGCCCTCCAAAAATTGCGCTACAGTCAGATAGTTGGACCACGCATTATCGAGGTTCTGGTACGGTATTGAAATCATAGGATATTTCCCGCCGCGTTAATAACGCTGCTGACCACGCTGCTCGCCGTGGAGTACAAATCGTTCACACCGCCCATGAACGTGTTAAAGTTGGCCTGTGCGGTCACGACCGTCGAATCGAACGCAGCGGCGATAGGGTCTTGTGTGGACCCCGGAGGGAGCGCCAGGCCACTGACCGGCTTGAGGCCGACCAGTATGAACCGATAAAAGCTCAGGATGGGACGGTCTTTGTCCTGCCATATCTCCTGCGGCCCGATGGGGACAACCTCATAAAACTCCCGCGTGAAGTAGTCATAGAACTCCATTGTGTAGAAGTCGGTCTTTTGCGCCTGCGCCTGCCCCGCGTTGAGGTACGCGAAGAACTCTAAAATCGTCTGTATGCGTCGAATCGCCTGTAAGCCCGTGTAGTGGAAGCCATCCGTCAAGTGCTTTTGCCAGCCGGTAGTGCCCTCGATAACAAAAGTCAGTGGCGACATGCCGTACTGGTCGATGATTCGCGCTACACCGAACTGAGACACAGGCGCGCCGGGGGTATCATAAAACGCGGCCATGCTGGTCATGGTGCGCCGCACGTTGGACGGGGAGAGTGGGAACGTGAACACTTCCACGGGCGTCTTTTGGCGGTTGGGTGCGTGGATAGACAGACGGTACAGGGCGTACTGCTGTACAGGGGTCGGGATGGTGCGAAACACCTGTGCGTAAGCAGAAGGTAAGCCTCCAGAGGAAGGCGCACCCGTGGAAACCCCCAAGGCGTTTTCAACGCTGTTGATACCGCTGTTTACTGCTCCTGATACCGCGCTCAATAGGCCCACACTACACCCCCACTGCCAGTGCGTTGTTCATGCAGGACGACCCATAAAGCGTGCCGCTGTCCCATAACAGCCCAGAGAGGCCAAGTGGGGTTGTCTGCTGCTGTCCGCTGTACACCGGGATAGTGGTTTGGGAACTGATGCTGCCGTCAGGCTCGATCACCCAGAGCACATTAGCGTCCGTTGCGATGTACCACAACCCACTACTGTCAAAAGTCGTGGCGAAGCTACGCTGTCCACGGCCCAAGGCCGCTTGCGCCCACGTGCTACTGCTTTGGTTGTACACTGCCGCTACAGCCGTCTGCGTCCGTTCCAATACATATGGGGCGCCCCAGTTCATCTCCCACAAGGCACTTCCCCCGAGAAACCACGTCTGCGGCAGCGACATAAACAGGTTCGCCCCGCTGGGTGCTGCATAAGAATTGACCTGCTGGTACTGCCCATTGATGAGCCCGAAAGTACGGATAAGGTTATTCACGGGGTCAAGAACAGCGATTTGTCCCTCGTACCATGCGATAGCCGAAGCGCCTCCGGTCCAACTGGTGCCCCCCACGGCGACACCCGAGAAATATACCTCCAGATACCCTACCGACCCCGAGGCGCCGCAAGCATATAGACCCCCTACCGTATCCACGGCGAGGCCCGTCACGTCGAAGTTCACGGAGACAGACCCGCTTGCTCCCCACGCGCCGTTGAGTAAGGAAAGGCCGATGATTCCCGACGACCCGCTACTACCGCCCGCGTACCCCGCCGTGTCCGAGGATAAGACCAAAGCCGTAGCTCCGGGCAGAGGGATAGCTGTTCCACTGGACCAGGTGCCTGTACCGTTGTTGTATAAGGGTGTTACTTGGTTGGCGGAGGGTTGGCAGAACAGGGCCGAGGAGTTCCCTGCGTTGACGATCTGACCGGGGTCGGTGAAGTCGAAAGTCTGCGTCGTACCACTGCCCCACACGCCGTCCGTCTCGGGGATGATCTGCACCTGCCCGCTGGAGGGGAAAGTGACCAGTATCTGCTCCGCATTGGGGAGCGCCGCCATATAGGTTGGGTCGCCGCCGGTCGTGACCGTCTGCGTAACGGCCCAGTCCCCCACGCTGTTTTTCTGTAACACGGACACGGTGCCCGCCGCAGGTTGTGTGGCAAAGGCTTCGTTGGTCAGGGAGATATACGCCCCGCCAGAGGCCGCGATGGAGAGGGAGAAATCGTTGGTGCCTACCACGCCGATCAACCCACTGGTCCCGGATGCGCCTGCGGCCATGGCGTAAGGCGTAGACATTGGCGTAGAAATCGCCGTCCCAACCGATAGTGTAGAGGGTGTCGAGATAGTGAAAGGAATAACTTGGGCCGTACTGGGGGAAAGTGCCGCGTAGCCGCCCGTGGTCAGCGAAGCCAATGCGTTGCAAGGCGCTCCGAGGTCAGGAGACATGCGTTGGGTAATGCCCCCAGACGCCGCGTAGACTTCCCCGGAGTACGACAGGAGGAGAGGTGTAGACCCGTTGAGCGCGACGCCACAGAGCGTGCGAGCCTGCTGAAAGGGACTGTTGAAGGGAAGCGCGTAGCCAACGGTGCCCGAAGATGAATAGCCTACCAGTCGCTCGCCGTAGCCCGTCATCCAGAGAATATCATTGGCGGTATCTACTACAGCGGCAGAGAAGCCGGTTTCTTGCGTGCTTTGCTGAGCGATCCAGTACGTCTCCAGCGGGTTCGAAAGGCTGTCCGTGCCGTTGTCCGTGAGGGCGAAGTAGGAGCCGGTCAACGCGGCACTGTCGAAATCAAAAGACTCCTGCCCCGCGAACGGGATGCCGTCGTAGAAATCACTGGCTGGAGCGCCAACGGAAGCCAAGGTATCCACGACGCCCAACGAGGTAAAACTGAAGTCCTGCGTAGAGAGGTCGTAAGACGCAAGCCGTGGCTGCCGCCAGTCGGGGATAACCACGTCGCCACTGAGGGCCGCGATAGACGCCCCTCGTGCAGATTGGCCGTTGGTGGGGAAGGCGAACGTGGTCAAGCGCGGCGTCTCCTAGATGCTTATGGGAGGAGGATAGAGGAAAACGCGAACCCGCGCAAAAATCACGGCATCTGCTGGTTTGGCGTCGAGGTGTTAGTGCCTGCGGCTTCGCTGACGTGATCGTGGCTGTTGTACACGGTGCGTATCGCGTTGACGGTTCCATTCGCGCCGTTCAAGTCGGAGATGTTGTCGGAGACCACGAGGTCGCCGTTGATCTGGGTGTTGGCGTCGATGGTGAGCCCGCTGGGGAAACTCAGGACACCCGTGTTCGCACCTTGAATATCGACATTCCCTTCCCCATTGATCGTCACCACCGTCCCGCCAAAATTGATCGTGAGCGTCGCACCGGATGCGCCGTTGACCGTCGTGTTCCCCGCGCCGTCTATCTTTACCTGCGTGCCGCTGGCGTGTTGTAGGTTCACGATAAATGGCTTGGGGGGACTGGGTACGCGCTCCTGCTGGGTAAACTCCTGTGCCTCACGTACCTGCTGGGCGTTGACGACATGACGGACCAAAGTAGGCACGTTGCCGGTCTGAGAAACGGTCAGGCTCGTCCCGTCCGGGTACACCATGCTGTCGTTGCCCCGCTGGTCACGATACCGCCAAAAGCCGCTCCACTCCGCGTTGTAGTAGGAGAACGGGTCGGTGTCCGTCGGGAGCGCGTCGGATAGTTGGGTGTAGATACTCTTGAGCCATACGCCGTTACGTGAGTCGCCATTAGGGAAGGCGATCAGACCCCATGTTCCTTTCGTCGGCATACTCTCCGTGCGTACCCGCAGCGCATCGGCGGGGCCATCAAAACCCATCAATACCGGGACCGTGGGAATCTGGCCGGACTGTAGTACCACATATACTGCGCGGCGCGAGGTGTCGTGGGAAAGGACTTGGCCGAGTGCAAGAGGTGGCAGCATATCAGTTGGCCTGCGGGGTTGTGAAAATCTTGGCGATCTGCCCCATGATAGGGTACGCCGACTGCGGTTTCAAAAACTCGATACCTTGGCCCTTCACATCGGACGGCAGCCCCACTTGGTACAGTTGGGATTTGGTGGAGGAACCTTGCCGCATGGCGTAACCGCCAAGAATGGCGGTCAAAAGGGACGCCCCATTGAACGCGCCGGATGCGTTGTTTCCCCCAACCGTTACGCTAACCGAGTCCTGCCGGTCGTAAATATACTTAGGTAGCCCGCGCTCCAGATACAAAGTCGTCGTGGTCGCCTCTCCAAAAACGTAGTGGTGCTCATAGCCGATAATGTAGAACTCCCACAGTTCGCCGTTCTTGAAGGGCGCATACACAAACTTGCAGCCGGGCATGATGTCCGGGCGAAACTCCATCGTCACGGTAGCGCGAGCCATAAGGGGCGTTGGTTCATACCAACTGACCGAGCGCAGCAGAAGGGAGGAAATCATCTGCTCATAATTGCCGCTGTTGGCAGTGTTCGCTTGCGCCGCCTGCCCTTTGGGGTCCGCCAGCCAATACGTGGTGTCGATTTGTGGTCGAAAACCGTAACGGTGAATGCTGCCTACATCGACCACGCAGTCCAGAGTAAACAGATAGGGATTGATGGAGTTGGAAGATAGTCCGGTGATGGTGTATAGCGTAACCGGAGAGATAACGTAGAAATTCCGCGCCTCATTACAGTCGAACGAGATGTTGCTGTCGATGAAGCCGTGGCCGTCCAACTGGAAACTGGGAAGCGCGTCCCAAAGTGCGGTGTCCACCGTGTACTTCTGTGTCTGCTGGTTATATTTGAGGCGGGGTATTGGCACCACTCGCGCCACCATTTGGGGACTATACTTCTGCTGGAACGCCTGAATAGGATCGGCGGATTCTACGCTGAACATGGTGCTCGCGGTAGCCGAGGTTTTGTAAAAATCATTCTGCGCGGTAATGACAAAAAACTCATACCAGGGCATTGGAAAGATGCGGGAAAACTTATCCCACCAAGACCCCTCCGAGGATAGAAAATTCTCGGCCATAGGGATAATGAAATCAAACTCGCCGTCCGCGATCAGGCTTTGGTAATACTGCCCCATGAGACTACCGAAGGCGATAGGTTTGTCTTTATAGCGTACCACGGTATCGGCCAGTATGCCGTCCTTTCCCGCCATGATGTGATTGAACCACGCCGCCCCAACCTGCTCGGGCGTGCCGTGCAGAAGCCCTTGATTGTTGAGCGCCGGGAGTGCTGCGGCCCCGACCGTCTCCGATAACGCCGATGCCGCCGTAGTGCCGAGGAAGTACAGGGTGTAATAGGAGAACTGGGTGTAGTAGTACTGGAAATCGTAGCCTTGGATGGTCGTAGTACGAGTAACTTTTCGCCCTGCGTCCCATTCTTGGCTCTCCGTCGCGGTATCGACGACCCCGATCATGATGACGTTGTTATGCGTCCAGCGTGAGCCCTTGAGTACCACCAGCGACATCGGGGTACAAATCTCTGCCCAGGTTCGCACAGCGGTTACACCGCCCGGTCCACCGGGGGCCAAAGTCAACGTAAACGAGCCGGGCTGGGAAGAATGTATGCGCTTGGATACCGTAGCCTCCAAAAGCGTTCCTTGAGAAGAGGAAATGACAAACGCAGACGGCCCTCCCTCGTAGGGGTAAATCTCTACTTCAACGATCGGTTGGGCAGCGAACTGACTCACGCGGGCGGCCCCCCAGCCCAAGGATTTAACGTATCCATACGAGAAACGTAATGGGGCGGCGTGCGCTGCGACGGCTTTTTCTCTATACTCTTAATGGTGTCGTTGAGCGCGTCCGTGAAGCCCTTTAACGCCTGCGCTGCACCTACGGCGCTCGTAGACAAGCCTTCCATGGTTAAAACCAACCCGTGCGTCGTCTTGTACAGCGTCTTTGCCCGCGTAATTTCGGCAGTGTTTGTGGCAGTAGTAAGCCCGCGCATCGCTTCAGCGGTTTTTCCCGCAGCGAGCGTAGAAGAACCCACTGGTATCATGTGGTTATAGGCATCGGCAATCCCGACACGATCCCATACTCCCGATGACCCAGCAGGTAAGCCGGTATAGGCGCTGAACGCCGCCCTTAAATTACCGTGGTGTGCGCGTATCAAACGGCTCATGATCTTGGCGGCCACAAACGACGCTTGACGAAAGCTGGCGGGGTTCTTCTCCATACTCTTTGGCGCGCCGAGTAACCCCCATGGGTCAGAATCCGCCGCGATACCCGCAAAGTTCTGTGACGCGCTGTTTTCACCGATATAGTTGGCGATCAACACGCCGACTGGGATGCCATACTTTTTGGATGCGGCGAGCATATCCTGATATTCGCCAGTGGTAATACCCTGCCTGCCGTGATTGAACAGTTTGCCAATTTGGTAAGACCCGTAGTGCTTCTTATACCACTTGCCTAGATGTGGGTATTCCTTACTTATTCTGGCGGCAAGCGCCATGGAGTTGTATGCCGCTGGGCCACCGGGAGTTACAAAAGGACGTAACACACCTGGCGTCATGCCGCGCAAAGGTTGTTCCAGCGCAAATCGTTCACCGTTACTGATGTACGGCCCCAACTGTTGAAGAGCGAGAGCCTTGTATCCCGAGTTCCATGCGTTTTTCAGGTCTTGCAGTGTCTTGTAACCTACGCTGGACTTCATCATCGCGTTGAAGCGGTGTGCGCCGAGGACGGTGCGTAAGTCCTTGTTGGTGAGCGGTCCCCCATGGGTCATCTTCTCCAAACCCATGTACGCGGAGGTCATCCACGCGGAGTGGCCCATGAGGTTGCCGAATACCTTGTTCGACGCCTGTAGTGCCGAGGCTTCTCCGGCCCCCGTCCGCATGGAGGTAATGCCAGAGCCCAGCAAGCCCGAGATCATGGCGGTCGTAAAGCGTCCGCGATTGAGTGATCCACCCGAGGCTATCGACTGGAGGGAACTGGACAGGACGTGAATATCGGTGGCGCGGTTGACACCCGTGGCCGTTCCCGCAGCGACGGCCTCTTGAAACAGTTTGAGGGTCTGAGAGGACTTTGTGAACTGGGTAATGCCGATATTGGCCCCCAGAAGCGCCAACTGCTCAACCGGCTTCATGCCCAGTCCGGCCAGCCCAACGCCAGTTTGATTGTACTTCGCAATGGTTTTGACAAAGCCGATCTGCTTGGATAGCGAGTAGCCACCCTCCCCCGCCGAGTTCATAGCCCCGATAACGTCTGCACGGGTCAGGCCGTATTTCTTCTCCCACGCCGGGCCGGTCCAGCGTGCTCCTCCGGGGGTGCCATAGAGCGTTCTGAATACCCCGGCGCCGTTACTTCCCCCCAGCATCCTCGCCAGCATGGACGAACCAAGGCGAACAGAAGTATAGGGTTGCATGGCCGCGACTAAGTGCTTCTCCATGTCCACGCTTTTCCATACCGCCGTAGCCCCGGCGAGCGCAACGGTAGCTCCGACTGCCAACGGGTCCATAATGTCCCCGAGAAGCGACGCCCCAACAGCATCCTCAAGCACCCCGCCTATACCACTAGACGTAGCGCGACGCCCCCAACGAGCTCTTCCAACCGCTTGATAGCGTGCTTTAGCCGACTGAATACGTTGATGAGTAGCTTGCGCGGCGGCTAACTCTTTTTCATCGATCCCTTTGATGGAGCGCAATGTGTCTAGTTGCTTGGCAGAGTTCTTCTCCAGTTTGTCCAAGACGCGGTAGTGCTTACGAAACTCCCCAAGGGAGCCCATCATGATCGCGCCCTCCGCGCCCCCTATGGCCCCTCCTAAAACCCCTTCTCTCGCTCGGGAAGCGGCGTACCACGGTTGGGTGCGGTCGTAGTCTTTTTGACGTTGGGCCTGTTGGATTTCTGCCTGTTTTTTGGCGTAGATAATATCGTAACCGACTTTTCTTTTTTCTGCTTGACTAAGCAGCGCGGCGGTAGAAGCGTCTACTCCAACACCAGGGAGGGCTCCTGAAGCGGCCAGATCGCGTAGTGCGCGAACTTTGGCGTACGTATTTTCTATACTGCGTCGGCTTCGGGCGGTGGTCGCGCCTGCCTTGATTTGAGTCTCAAGTTTGCTAAGGTGCCGAAGCAGCGCGTTGTTCATTTGGGACGAGGCTTTCGTGGTGCCGGTGCCCGCCATCGCCCCGCCAGCGAATAAGGTCTGGCTTGGGTCAGCTACATCAAAAAGCTCCTTGAACGTGCGTATGGTGGAAGGGTTAGGGCTGCGAAGGACGGCGTGCCACAACCGCTCCAGTTCGGATTCGCCTTTCCCCCCGGCTCCTCCGCCGCCCTCACCGCCCTTGCCGTTCTTGATCCGTATGCCAGGCATCCTACATCCTTCTTGCCGCACGCAACTTCTTGGCCGCCTCGACCGCAGCCCTGGACACGGTGTGCGCAGACACACCTTCGATCAGCACACTATCCCATGCCACCGCACGGTCCACGGGACTTACCTCGTCGGGTCGGATCAGTTTCACGTCGGGATTCTCCTGTGCATACATTTCCAGTATCCAGTTCATCTGCGCGGAAGATAATTTCTGCACCTCGTCACTGAACGGGCTCAGATTGAGAATCCGGCTGACCGTCCACAGCCTCTGCCCCTCCGAGTCGTCCATCTTCGGGTAGCTCGCCTCGAAACCTGGCGAGGGCGTCTAAATAGCCCTCATATACCTCCAGAACAGGCGCATCGTCAGGGAATTGGTTGACATCTACTACCGGCTTTCCCGTTTTATCGGGGGAAAAAGGCCACGTCACCGAAGCCTTCCGCAGAAGCACCGCAAAGGTCGCCAGTGCTTGATACGTGAAAAAAGAGTTGAAGTCCAACCCCTCCGCTGCGCCAACCCCGTTTGGGTCGTCCTGCACTCGCAGAAACCGCGCATAAGAGCCGATCTTGGCCTCGTCACGGATGCCGGGAATTTTGAAAATGTATGTCGCGCCGTCATGAACCACGTTCAGTTCGGTCTGCGCTATCGAATGCTGCTGTTCCACCGCCATATTATGACTCCTAGCGAAAAAAGATCGGACAAACTGCTACGGGCAAGCATACCGAAGCAGCGCGACGAACGCAAAAAAGCCGCCAGAAGGCGGCAGGAGCGGCAGTGGAAGCAAAATATGAAAAGGGTCAAGCCATCATCAAAGCCCTGCGGTGTTCAAAGCCGTCCCGATTAGGGCCGCCTGCTCAACAGTTTGAATCGCCTGGTTTGCACCGAGGATGGAGACACCGAGGGCGTTCAGGATGTCGAGCGCCTGGAAAGAGACGGACTGGGTAATAGGCTGGTTGGCAGGGATGTTCAGATTGAAGTTCTCCGCGACGCACCCAACATACGTCAGAATCGGCAGTCCTTCCTCATTCATCAAGTGGAAGTCAAAGGCGTTGTTGCTCAACACCTCCAACATGCTACTTGGATAGCCGAGGTAGGTCAGCCCTTTCTCGGTCAGGGAAAACGAGTCCACGCTGACAGTCGGAGAGATTTTCAACTGCTGAATCTCTTGCGGCTTTTCAGACCCGATGCCGTACAAAGACTCGGTGCCCCATGCGTTGCTAGCACTGCTGGTCTGAGCGAAGCCCACCTCCAGGTCGCCTAGCATGACCGTAACCATGTTGCCATTGCGAACACCGTAGGCAAGCTGTTGTGCATTAAATCCTGGCATGTTACGCCTCCTTCCCTATCAGGCCGCTAAAGACAAAGGCCGAACCAAAATGTAGTTCGTGATGAAATCTACTTGGCCGACAAATACGACATCCACCTGCACGCTCGCCGTGCTCGTCTCCCCACTGTAGGTGACTTGCAAAGTATTCGGGTTCCACGAAGAAATGACGCCGTTGGACCCCTCGGTGTAGATCAGCGCGTTTAAGAGCTTCTTCACCGCGTTCTGGATGCGCCCAATGGAATACGGAGATGCAATTCCGCCGATATACGGCTGCAAACCCTGGTTCAACGTGTATGCGAGGTAATACTGGCAAGCAACCTGCTGGTTGAACACATGTTCGGGGTTGTTGTCCAATTGCCACGTGGTTATATCCCGAATGATGGTCGGCACACCCGTACTCTGCGACAAATGGATGGGCATAACGCCGCCGTTCACCAACTGGTTCACTTCGCTGGTGGTCAGTTGTACCTCGACACCCGTGCCGTTGAGCGCCTTGGCCGTTAGAGGAATCGCTACTCGATTACCGCAAGCCATGCCTGCCGCCGCCGCTGCCGCATACCGACCCCCAACTGTATCTACGAGGCCCGTCTTGGTGTTAATGTAGGAGATGCCTGGGTAGACATACGTGACGTTGGAGGCGTCCATGTCCTGTGCGGCTTGAAGCGCCTGCGCGACCGTCTCCCCAACACTTGCCCCGGTAAAGAAACGGCGGAACTTCCGCTCGGTAATGGAGCTGGCCGTCGCTACGTGCTGCTGCCCAAGCGCCATGACACCCAAGTCGTTGCTGTCCGTAATGATAACCCATCCGGCTACTCCCAGTGCGGTATTAAAGGCGTTGGCATAGTCCTGAAGGGTAGCAACCCCGTTGGTAGCCCCGGAGAAGTTGGTCAGGCCGATCTGCACAGGCGCCACGGACGGAGACGACACGATACTGGAAGGAATCGCCGCCGTTGCAAGACTGGAAGCATACGTGTTTACCCAGTAAACGATCTGCCCGAGGGTAGCCGTGACGTTGACATAGTTATCCACGCTGTTCGTGGGGGCAGCGAGCGCCACGCCGGAGGCCGCATCCAGGTTGGTCGAGGGCATGTTGCCATCGCTGATGACGTTGGCCGAGTAGTACCCAGTGCCGTTAATGGCCTCTACTACCGCCGAGATGGTGCCGTACGTCTCACCCCCCAAAGGCAGATTCAACGACTCGGCGCTGGTTGGACCATTGAGGATGAAGTTGGTCGCTACGCCGCCCGATGTAGTAACCGAGTAGGTCACGCCGCTACTGGACCCCGTATAGGCCAGATTGAATGGCACGCCGAGGTTATCCCCCACGTACTGCGCCTGCGTCGTGTAGCCGTTCTTGGCGGCAAACGAATCATAGATGGTGAGCTTGATGCCCGCTACCGTCCCGGCCCCGACTGACGCCTGTAGCAAATTGCTCGGCGTTCCATAATTGGCGCTTGTCAGCGTAATCACACCAGACGAACTGCTGTCATCCAAGGTCAAGGAACTCTGCGTGTTGGGGGACGGGTTGATGTAGATAACCTGTTGCGCCCCATTCAACTGCGGAGACGGGTTGAAAATGAAAGGGATAAACGCCGCCGCAGGACCGCCGCGAACCGTCTGCGCCAGTCCGGTTGAAGTGAAGTGCGAGATAGGCGTGTTGGGCGTGCCGCCGTAACCCTGACCGATGAAGATGAGGGGAGGCGTCGCTGCCGGGTTGGTAGGGACCGTCGCGTTATCATTGAACGCCGTGTACGCGCCGGGGAAAATGAGTTGCTGACCTTGGAACTGACCATTGACGTTAGGCATTTTCTACTCCTCAGCGTTCCAGTTTCACCGGACGGGCGCGGTGCGAGTCTACGAGTGCCTGCCACTCAGAAGGGGTGTGCTTTTCGCGCTTGTGAAACACCCGCAGCACGCCGACGAACACCTCATCGTGCGTACCTTTGATGGACTCAGCAAAACGCGTAAGCGGGACTTTGACCGTATCCATAACGGGGAGCCTCCAAGGCAAAGATTCTGTGAGGATGTTGGCACAGAAAATCGGTATCGCCTATAGGTTTAGACAGCTATTCCACAAACACGCCACCGACCAGTGCGACGGGTCAAGAAATATCCAGAATCTCGTCGCCATTCGTGTCCATGTCAATCTGCTCAATGAGGCCAAAGTTGTTGATCGTCGCCACGTTGAAGCTGCCCTGTAGCTCGACCATGACCTGCGCAAAGTAGAAGCCCGGAGAGTTCTGCTGCCCCACATTCTGGCTGGAGTAGGCTTGGAACCGGAACGATGTGTCGTCCCAGATAGCACCAAAAATCTCCGGGGCCGCCACGGCCAAGATGCCGATAATGGCATCCCGGTAGAACTCACGCTCCTGTACCGTCAGGCAGAGCACGGTAATGGAGTATTTACGCTCGGCTTGCACCGTCCGCACATCGGTATTGGTCATAGAGGCGTTGATACCCACGCCGATAGGGAACTCCTGCGAAGCGGGGCCGTAGTCCATATTGACCGTGATGATCGGCAGCCGAGGTTCCCCGTTCAGCGGCATGGCGTGGAGGATGCGCGGAAGATTGACATTAGATGGTCGCGTAAGACCATCAATTCCCGCCTGAAGGGTGCGGATCAAAATGGACGTAACCAGGTCGCCTTCAATGGCGAGTCTGCTGGTAGGAGTAATAGGGGGCGAAGTCGTTGTGCCGGAGGAGTCGGTAATCTGGTACAGGTAACTGGTATTCTGACTCAGCGGCGCTGCCGTGCCGTCTCCATAGTCCACAAAACGGGGCGTAACGACTTCACCTAACTCGTTCTGATAAGTTTCGCCGGAGTATAGCTCCTGCCAAGTGTTGCCGCCGTCCGCGCTGCGCGAGAATGAAAACGACCCCGCCGCCATGCCGGGGAAACGGAACACAATGACACCACCAGTGGCGACTACGCTGTAAACAATTTGCGCCATTATCGGTTCACTCCGTATTGCTGTTTTACGAGACCACTCAAAATAAGGGCTGGCGCATAAGGAGACATATTAGGTGTAACCCACGACGAGGAGCCCGGCTTGCTGGAGACGGTACGCATGGTGCCTTCCTCACTCCGCAGTTGGTGAATCTGCGCTGCAATTTTGGAAAAGGATGTAGGCGCCATGGAGGACTTGAGCATACTGCCATAGGCGGTATCGGTCTTGATGTTCACCACTTTGTACTTATACCCTTCCTTGGAGGTCTTGGCATTTGCCGACTTTGCGCCGAACAGCAGGGCGTTCCGCATCATGATTTCCGGTCGCCCATACTCCAACGCCGATGCATAGGGCACATCCGCCTCATCGACCCATATCTCGACCACGTTATCGCCGGTCTGCGCCATTTGAATGCCTGCCGCATAACGACCCGATGGGGCGCGTAAAGTCTTGCCTCCCAAAGATTCTTTACCGACCGCCCAGCTAACCCACTCCTTATAAACCGCCTTGGCGAGATCGCCCAGTAGATTAGGGTCCACATCGGTATGTACGGTGTACATAGTTCCTTTCGCCATGTCAGCCGCTCCCAAATGCAAACGGAGAAGTCGATGTGTTGCTGCCACTGCGCGAGCGCGTCCATATATCCAATAACTGGCAATGCAGCCGTAGCGGGAGAGGATTACCCACCGCCCCAAGAGGCCGAAAGTGCGGAGCGCCGCCTGCGGTGCGGAACACGACATACACCGGGTCCGCGTAGTATTCCACCGTGTACGCCGTCCCATTCGGGTAGGTGTCGGCCAAAAACACCCCACCACTAGACACGGTATAGCCTACCCCGGAAACCACGGAATGGGTTGTGGCGTCGTATACCCGAACGGCACCAGTGGAGGCAATCGAAAGCCCTTGGCGATATGGCAGATAAGGATTATCCCCGACAGCCAGCGTGGTGTTGAATCGCTGCGGTGCGTTGGGCTCAATGAAAGCGTCGTACACCGTAGCCTGCGTCCACGGCCCTACTTGCGAAGGGGGTATGGTGATTGTCGGGCTCGCTTCCCACACGTTGCCTTGTGTTGGGTCCATGACGCTGCCCGGCTCGTTCCCGTAATTGGTACGCCCGATATGTGTCAGCAGGCCGAAAAACGGCTCCGACGGAGTATCCCAATAGATTCCACGGCCATTGCAGGTGGTACAGGCAGGGTCTGGCGACCCCGGCACCTCCAGGTTCCCAAGCACGCACGGACACTCATGCCCCTTCATGTACTGAAGCTGTACGCCATACGCCGCCATCAACTGCTCGAACGGGTCAGACGGCAGTACGAAAGGCGAAGAGGGCGGCAGGAACGGTACGTTAGACATGAACAGGCCCGTAAAGGTGGACTGCTGCGAGAATACGACAGGACGCCAAGAAGGGCAAACGACTGAGGGTTGTGGGACGGCCTAGAGGGTAATAAGCATCGGCCCCGATACTTTGTTAAAGGCTGTCTGTAACAAGTCTGTACGCATACGAGTGAATTGCTCGATAAGACCGGAGTACGGCCCACTCTTGGGGTACTGAGTCTGATACTGGAGCCCATCTACGTTGATATTGTACTGCGTTGCACCAAAATTCAGCGTCCCTTGAATGGTCATGAGCGCCTGGATTGCAGCCTGTGCCAACACCAACTGCTTGATGAAGCTGAACCGGGAAATGTAGTCGTTCGCGGTCAACCCTGCGGTGTACTGAAGCCACAGACCGCCCGGAATGGACTGCGCAAATCCCATGAACGATAGTTGCATAGCGAACAGAGGGAGCATCTGGACATTGGCCGCAGGCACAAGGCGGACCAGCCCAAAATCCGTATCTTCCACGTACCACGTAGGCGGCACTCGGAAAAAATCGTTCAAAAGCGGGTAAATGTATGCGATGTTCTTGATCGACGTATAATCCAGCGCCGAGTAGGTAGCTGACCGCACGGGCCGATAGCGAAGGCTCTGCACCATCCAGCCCTCATCCTGTGCGCGGGGAAAGAAAAAGTCGTAAGGCGCATCCTCCAGGTCGTAGTCCACGCCAAGTTGCTGCACGCCGGAGGATGCGGGATTCACGATCAGACCCGTTGCGTTCGTAGCCGTCGGTTGCCGGGTAGGAGGAGACGCTACCCAAGTCTGCGTCAATAGCAGTGTCGTTTCCTGCTCCACCCAATCTTCCGCGTAGCGTATCCACCCCAACATAGTCCCGCTCGACACGGGCGTAGGTGGATTGCCGTAGTATTGGATCGGAACACCTACGAAGTTTTGCAGGTCTTGAGGCATCAAGCCGGTTTTGGTCGGGCCTCCGGTAGTCGGATAAGCTGTCACCGTAGGTTGCGGTTTTGTACTGGTATCCCAAGTCCACAGCGCCCCCGTCGGCACCAGTGGGGCGTCGATAGTAGACTGAAGGGTCGTGTTGTCGAGGTCTTGCGGCATTTACGTATTCAACCGGACTTGGGAAGGCGCCCACGGCGCACAAAATTGGCAGGGAGCGTAGGCACTTCGGGTACTTTGACCTCCGGTTTTTCGAGTTTATGCGCGCTTCGTTCCTCAGCAACCTGTTTCACTGCATCGTCCACCGTTTCTACAATCCGCGCCGGCGTGGACAGGGTAACATTCCCAAACACCTCCAGCAGCACGTCCGAATGACTCTGGAGCGCGGATAGGTCAGCGATCTCCCCTACCGACTGGTACATCGCCCCTTTACGGACGAAGCGCGTGCCATGCAGCGCGGCGAAGGTCAACCCCTGACGCCACCAGAGATTGTGGATCATGGAGTTCTTTTTTATGGTTGCGACAATCATAACCGCCCTCCAGAGGAAGCTACACACAAAGTACCACAGTCACCAGGAAAGGCAAGAACCGTCTCACTCACCCCGCATATCGAGGCGAATCTCTCGCATCCGAAGAAAATTGCGATAGCACGAGAGTCCAAAAAGCGCCATAAGTACAAAATCGCCTATCGCGTACCCGAAGAACCCTTCCTCAAGAAAGCCGACGAAGAAGAACAGCGTAATAAGCGTCAGAACAAACGTAGCCGACGCCACGAGCATAGCCCGTGCATACAACACGCCACCAGCAACCCGATTTGTATAGTCATTCCGATCCACCACACCCCCTAGTTAAGAGTTACGCCACTATCTTCTGCCGCGCTGTCCGTATACGCCAAGTATTCCAACTGCCCGACAAGGGAAATCCCCGCAGGGACCACGCTATATTTCTCAAACACTATGGTCAGCGCCGCAAAATAGTCCGCCGCGACGATTAGCCGTACCGAACCGTTAATATTCACTGCAAACACAAACAGCGCGTCACTATCGTCAGCGTTCAACGTCGTTGGATCAAGCCTTCCTCTCCACAGGCTTTACATCCGGCGGAACTCGCCGTAGGGCCACTTAGGGCGGCCAGTCCATACGCCAGAAGATTTCTGGCCGCATTCACATCCCGGACATACCGCTACCTTAACACACATAGAGTTATTCAGCAAACGAGCGCAAAAAAGCCGCCCGAAGGCGGCTAAGACAGGTGGTGGGAGAGACTATTAGATGCTGTTGCTGGCGTTCACATTCGACCGCAGCGGGTTCCAATCAGGGGCTACGGGCACGTAGTTCCGAATAGCCGCGTGGAATTTGGGAACCTTCAACCGGATCGCACCGATCATCGCTACTGCCCATGGCATATATAACGACTGAGCGAACAGTTCGATCTTGGTCAGCGGCAGCAAGTACCGGAAGTCGATTGCGTCATCATCATCATCCATATCCAAGAGGAAGATGGTGTCCGAACCGGGGATGTGCTGGTTCAAGTCAACGAACGTCACATTCGCAGACCCGTTACCGATCACGTCCCCAATGTAGCGGAACGCTGCCGGGCTAGGAGTCGTCTCGTTGTACCCCAGACCAGAGCGGAACACGCGGAACGCCGCCATGTCATTAGCTGCCGGGGGAGCAATGGTCAACTGGTACGCACCGCCAGCCGCAACGCCGCTCACGGCAGCACTGTAAGTCAGCACCGACTCGTTCATGCTGCTGTCTGCCGAGGCCACAGCGTACATGTACACACCGCTGGAAGCCACGTAAGCCGAGGTCCACTCGCTGCCCGAGGTGCCAGAAGCGCCGGGGGCCAAAGTAGCAACGGTGACCGAAGCCGGAGGCGTCGGGTTGCTCGTAGTAGCCGGGGTGGTGTTACTCTCGCTGTACACGATGCTCTGCGCGGGTCTGTCGCGGGCGGTAATGAAGATGTCGATGGGGAACTGAATGGTTCCGAACCGGGTACGCATACCCTGCAAATCGCCGTTGACGATAACGCCACGGATTCCGCTCTGGAAGTCCGTAATGTCGTTGACGATGTTGTTGAGCTGCGTGGTCACAAGGCTCTGCAAGTCGCCAATGGCGCCAGGGCTCATGAACGCATGAGTAATCTGACCATAGGTGCGGAACTTCGTCACCTGAGCCGCCACTTCATAGATCATGTTGAACAGCGTCTGCTGCGGGCTCCAACCCTGCGAGGAGTTGTTGGACGCGAACTCCTGGTAGTTGAAGATATTTTCCGTCGGCAGGCTGTAATAGATGCCCGTGAAGTGGTTAAGGTACACATTCGGGTTGCCCCAGTAGTTCACCCAGTTCACCGACTCCAGGACGGTCAGCGCAGCGTTGGTGTTTTCCTGCTCTTCGATGTTCACGAAGGAGTTCTGCGCGGCCAACGCGGTCGTAATGGCACGGCCATCCAGTGCCATCTTCAAAGTAATGTTCTTCAACTCATACTGACCTGCCGAGGTGTTCAACGCACCCTGAGAAACACTGGAATACGACGAGAACGCGCCGCCAGGGAGGGGTCCACCAGTAGCGTTGGCATACGCCCAGTAATCCACGACCTGGTAGGCAGCAGTCTTGTTCAGCGCCTGATACAACGTAAACGAGGACGGACGAACCGTACCACGAGCCATCCGCACATCCAGCGAAACATAGCCGAGTGCCTGACCGCCAGTGATTTGACTGAAGTTGGTCAGCGTACCTACATCGAGGTCCGCCTTGGCAAGCGCATTGCTACCAGTGGACTTGGCGATCTCCCCGAAGGAAGGAAACTTGGCCGCACGAGTATTAGCACGAAACGCTTTGGCCTTCGCGTTGACGCGCTCCATCATCGGAGCAAACTTGGATTTGACCAGTTCCTGCCCGACCGGAGAAGGTGCTGCCATCGCCAATGCGCTAATGGACCGCGCATAATGCGACATGGGGTTGTTACTGTTGCTGTGGCTCTGCATCCAGCGCGATACTTCCGCAGCGGACTTCATTGCTCCGTCAGATGCGAAAGCAGCCGCCTCAGCGCCTTCCAAAAATTGCATACGAGACATGATCTTACTCCTTAACCGACGAGCCGAAGGACGCTTTCTGGGGCGCGACGCAGTTCCTCATCCAACTTGGAAGCGTCGATGGCACCATCTTGCACTTGAATAATCCGGGACAAAATCCGCTGGGCGACCGCCGTGTCCGAGTCGGACAGGCTTTCCTCGTTGATGGCCTTGCTCAAGGCGTCCACACGGGACTTCAGCATTTCCTTGGCTTCCGCCTTCTGGAAGGTAGGAGCCGTGCCAACCGACTTGCCCATCAGCGAGTTCAGGAGGTCCGATACCGTGGAAACCTTGTTGGAAAGCGCATCAATAGACTTCTGCACTTCCTCAGCGCCGTTGCCTTTGGGCTCGCCGTCGGACTTGGTAATGCCCAACTTGGTCAACGCAGCCATGACCGCAGCCTCCATGGACTTCGCAGCGGCGTCTTCCTGATTGCCGCTTTTGGGGTCTTCCCCGTCGTTCTGGTTGCCCTTGTCGTCCTTCTTGGCCTTTATTGCTTTCAGGCGTTCACGAAGAGCCTTGGCGACCTTGCGGGCCTTTTCCATCTTCTCTTCGTCTTCGTCCTCGTCTTCCTCAGCAGCCTTGGTCAATGCCTTGATCGCGGTGTTGACGGCTTTCTCAGCAGAGATTACCGATTCCTCAACCGCCTCGTTGTCGTCATCATCTTCATCCATTTCGGCCTTGAACAGCGCGACTTTGGCTTTGCGGACGGCCTTCTCGGTCATTTCCCGCACTTCCCTATCTTCGTCGTCATGTTCCTCAGCCTTCTCGACAGCAGCGACGATACCGCCGACCAGGGAAGCCATTTGGTTATGACCCTTGGAGATGTCAACTACGGCCTTCTCGATTTTCTTCAGGCGCTTGTCGAAAGAGCGGTTAAACTCAATGTACTCCTCGGTAATGGCCTGCTGCGGCGCCGGGTTGGAATAATTCCCAATCATCCGTACCACGCCTTCGCCAGACGCGGCTTCGGTCGGGCCAAACTTGACCTGCTCCTTGGAGGGCACCTGGTGGCGAGACTCTGCGTCATCGAGGTGGTCGTCCACAAACAACTCGGGCGGCACCGTATTGTCCTCACGGGCCTTGCGGATCATATCCGCCAGAAGCGACTTGAAACTAGCCATGATGCTATCCTCCAAAGTAGGCTACTGCATAAGCAAAACACAAAAAGTAAAGAACACCTATAGGTTTAGCGGGCACGTTGCAACAAATGGATTAAGGCCAGCGCGAGAATATCCGCTTTTCCGAAAGGCATCCCGTCACAACGCTGAAAATGCTGCCGGAGCGACGCGACATTCACACCGCCCAGACAATGCGGACAGTCGCCCGTAGCAACATGATTCGTATACTCTTTCCACAGCGCCTCACGCCCACATACACCCCCTGGTTGCTCCGACATCGCCAACATCGGTAGACCTTCTCCAAGGCTGTTCAACTCGCCGGTGGGAGGGATTTCCTGTTGCGAAGGGTCAGCGTTCATTTCGTTCGACTTCGCCGCAGCGCCTTGCAATTTCTGCTTTGCCCATTTCTTCAGGTTCGGGTGTGCCGCATTGGGCAAGTGTGCCAAGTCAAACCACTGACCTTTATCGTGTTCATGGTTCAACCGGAAACGAAAATCCGGCTTGCCTACCGGCACCTCAAACGCCATGTAATACTCACTCTGGCGATCCGGGTGATTCATTTGGCTCAAAGGCACAGACACCCCGACCTCTTCTTCGGTCGCGCGCTTCGCGGCCTGTTCCGCCGACTCTCCGGGCTCCAAATGACTACCCGGTCCCTCCCACTCATCGCGGTCGGTGCGGTGCAGAAGAAACACCTCGCGCCCATCAGTGAATAGCACACCTGCACAAGTAGGTAAGACAGCACTGCCCGTATACATCAACGTGTCCGGCAAGTTGGACTGCGCGTGTGCCGCTTTGGAGAGCGATTTAATGAACGCCTTGGCCGATACCACCTTGGCCGCTCCACGAATAGCGTCGTTTACAGGGTGCTGTGTCATCGCCAGCGACTTCCATTGTATGGCCTTCACCAGATACCGGGTCGCCCTCATTGCACAATAACTAGACTGGCACTCCGTAATCCCCCCGTCAAGAGGAAAGCCATAAATAGACGCCCGCCACGGCAGACCCTCGCCGGACAAAAGAGACGACCAAAACTCCTCGGCCTTGGCACCCTTCCCAAGCTCCCATACAACAGCGGTACGTCCGCCACCAGCGTCCTCGACGGATATGGGCTTGCCGATGATGAACGCGCCAGGGTCACGAACTGGCGGGGAAAGCCGCGCCCCGATCTCCGAGATATGGTCAATGTCGATATGACCCTGCTCCAGAAAATACTCGGCGGACCCCAGTAACGCAGACTGGAGAATAACGTCCCCTTCGCTATCGGGCTCTTGATTGCTGGCCTCTACCCATATCGTACGCCGCCCTTTCTCAATATGAGACTTAATAACGGCGGGGAAATCGATGCAAACGGCGTTACCAATGTCCATACGACCCGAATCCTCCGCCGCCCTTGGCAGCCTCCGTGACTTCCGACGCATCACTTACGTCGATGCCAAACTTTTTCGCCGCCCGTAGAATCCGTTTCGCCGCTTCTTCCTTATGTTCGTCCGGCTTCCACGCATGATGGGGGAAGTAACTGATCGCAGCGCGAGTACGCTCCGCGTTGTTGATGGGGAACATATAGTACTCAGGCACGGCATACTGACTTTTATCTTTTGGGTACCCCTCGGGAGGACTGCGGTGCTCACCTTGCCCTAGCTCCCGTTTACGGACATCGGCATTCGTGCCCGCAAATTGCTGCGTATTCCCGACGCGGGGTGTGTACGCTACGCCACCCTTCCGGATAGAGAAGTTCTCGCCGAATGTGAATGTGAAATCTGCGACTTTGACTGTGACGGACATAGAAGGTCCCTCCATGGCTATCCGAATCGTAACACCGCTTTGATAGAACACCTATAACTACGCTGGCGCCAAAACTTTGATCCAATATGCCGTAGTTCGAATATTATCTTTTTGTAGCCAGTATTCCAAAGCATGTGGCGCATGACTCAATAGCGCCCAAAAAACGCGCTCCATGCGGGCCTCAAACTCTGGCCGATTCCGTAAAGCGAAAGAAATCTCAGAGTATATGGTCAATCGGCTATCCGTCGCACGGACCAAGCGGAACCACGGGTCGGCGCTGTTCTTCTTTCCCCCCCGCAAAGCGAAAATCCGCTGTGCTGCACGATGCTCGGTGCAGAGATAGCAGTCACATATCCCGTCATAGAACATCCCATAGTCATAGTGTATCGCCGGGGGGATCGGCGCATTGCGTAACTGCCAAAGCAGCGTTTCTTCCTCGGCAGACATCTCCCCCAGGCTCTTGCGGAGCGTTTCTATGGCGTCCGACACCGAAATCAGAGCTTTTCCCATAACTCACACACGTCTTGCGTCGAGACAAAAGGTATCTCTGGCAGCCCCGCCAGTGCCTCGACCCGCACACCCTGCTCCCGCAGATACAAGAGCCAGTGCAGAAGCTCCAGTGAAAGCCCCTTGTTGGTGCAGAGCACCACGCGCTCCGGCGCATACCGTTGCCGGAACCAGGCTTGCGAGGTATCGTACAGATTGAGCAAAGGCGCGTTCGCCACCTGCGGCAGCACCTGCCGTAACGTAGTCGGGGAGTGCATCTCGAAACGTACCCAACGTACCTGCTCCCGGCTCAACTGACGCTCCATCTCCGGGTTCGCGCCGATCAAGAACACGCCACCGTGATAGGTTGGAGTATAAGAACGCGGAGGCCATGCCAGCGCAGGCTGTGTGGAAAGCGCAAGTAGCGGGCTCCAGAACGGGTCCGACTCCAACACATGCGTCTCGCGGTAAGTACGTGCTTCCCCCAAATGCCGCGCCAGTTTCTCCGGTGTATCGTCCAACCCCCGGCTAACGCTCTCGTGATGCAACAGAGCCGCTTGCGGCTGAATAACCACCTTATACCCGGCTGTACGACACTTCGTGCAAAAATCCACGTCCCCATACGCTACGGCGTACCGCTCGTCCAAACCGCCGACCGCATCCCAAGCAGGCTTAGACACCAACAAACAGGCCCCCGTAACCGCACTCACTTCATGAGGTACAACCGCCTGTCCAAAGTAGCCAAAGTCCTGCGCGCCGATGCCTTTGAATTTATGATCCGCAACGAAACCCATGCCTGTAACGACCCCGACATGCTGCACCGTGCGGTTGGCGTACAGTAATTTAGCCCCGACAACACCTACCTGGTCATCTTGGGCGGTGCGTAGCATCAGGTCCAGCCAATGGCCGCCGTTCGGCGACACCTCCACATCGTCATTCATCAACAGAAAATAGTCCGCCTTGACTCCCTGAAAGCCGCGGTTATTGACGGTAGAGTAGTTGAATGGGGACAGCGGCACACGCTTGACCATGATCTTCTCATGCTTCCCCATCTGGGCCAGAAGCCGCAAGGTTTCTTTATCCCGCGAACCGTTGTCGAAAATGGTGATGTGGTAATTAGGATACGAGGTGAACCGCAAAATAGACCCGACACAACGGTCCAACATCCCCGCGTTATCTTTAGTGGGTATGCCAATCTCGACCCGAGGCTGAGCCTCCATCGCCCACTGCACAAACGACATGCGGTTCGGAAGCACATTCACCATCGCGGCCCGGCTGCGACGCTTGATATGGTCCCCTACGGGATAAATATAAGGCGCGTCCTGAGCCGTCTTGGTCAGGCCGATCACGGGCACATGGATAAACCGATCCGCGTTCTCGTACAAATGCCCGTCGAACCGCTCCACGACGCGGAACAACAGGTCCGCGTATTCATACTCACTGGCCGGAGCGCCGGTCACACCCATCTCCCGCAGATCGTCCGTCCGCAGCCGCACACCCCGTCCCAGATAGTTATGCGACAGCAGCAACGTGTAGTTCCACGCGGGCTTGCAATATGGGTTAGACCGCACCACACCGTTCGCCATGTCCTCATCGCAATAGGCTATTGGCGCGTCCCGCACAACCCCATACACCCCCGGCAAGAAGATATCCGTCGGCTGCGTGAAGCAGACATACCGGGTGTCCGGCAACGGCGCGTCGCTGCCAATAGTGAGGACGGAAACCTCATCGCAAGCCGCTGGGATGCCCGACATATAGGCGTCCAGCCACAGGTCATACGCCTCTGCCTGAGAACGCCCTGCCGGGGTGATCTGGTAATGCCAGACGTTATACTCGGCCTCGATATTGGCGCGAAGCATACGCAGCGCCTCAAACACCTCCGCATCCTTGTCGAACAGCTTCTCCTGCCCCGGGTAACGCAGCGCAAACCCTTGGGCAATACTGGCGGCCTTCTGTTCATCCCGTTCCTGCGGAAACAGCGCCCCAACGAACTCGGGCAGCAAGACGGTTTTCAACCCCAAAGAAAGCGCCTTCGCACCGAAGTCCATCAACTGTCCCGACACCATCGGCAATGCACCATCCAGCGCGCCGATCCGGGCCTCCCCTACCGGAGTGATATAGGTCAACGGCCCTACAGGGACCGGCAACTCCAATGAGTCTGGGTTCAGCCGCTGCACCACGTCTTGAATCCGCTCAGAAATCTCGGCATTGATGGGTACAAACCGCCCCGCCATAGGATACGCCGCGTAGTCTCCGTCGTTGGACAAGAAACTGATCGCCGCCACCTCAGGATGCGCCGCTGCATAGGCTTCGGATCGCGCTTTCAGACCCTTGGGGATAACGCACAACGCCTCATGCCCCACCCAATACCCTTTTGCCTCCTGCGCCTCAAGCGAGGCATCCCAAGTGGAAGCAATATCGGCCCCCCAAGCGGCGGCAAACGCCGGTGCACGGTCCTCCAAGGTGAAGTGGCGTTCCACCCAAGCTCGCAAATAGAGGCCAGATTCATGCAGCGCCTCCAGATCGCTAACCAACTCGCGTATTTTCGCCGCCCATGCCGACGCCGTATCGGACTCCGGGAAAAACACCGGCGCATCCGCGTAGGGAGCGATCTTGGTAGCCAGCACTGGGAAGCCGCACGCACCGTACTCCAAAACCCGCAAATTGGACTTACACTCGTTGTACGCGCTCCGCTCCAGCGGCGCTAACGCCAAGTCGATGTCTGCCTGCGCCCAACGCAACAAGTGCTGCTCGACCGGGGCCGGGGGAATCACCTCAACCTTCTCAGGCGTCACACCAGGAGGCACCATGCCCATGAACACCCACTGCACCGAATCGCCTAATAGTTCAACGACTTCGGCAAGAACCGCCAAGTCTCCTGCGTGACCGATACCGCCCATCCACCCAATTCGCGGACGATAGGAACTACTCAGCTTTTCGGCGGAAAAAGGCTTTGTCTGGATAGCATCTAAAACTCGTCGCGGAATGGCATTAGGCACAACCCGCACGTCCACGCCCAAGTCCCGGTAATACGCCGCCAAAGGTTCGGTCGGAACGGTCACGCGGTCCACGAAACTGAGAATTTTCCGCCACCGCGCCTTCAAGTCTGAAGGGAACTTACCCTTGTGAATGTTGCTATCCGCGATGTCGCTCTTGGACAGGATGAGATCATCCACTTCATAAACCTGGAAAACGCCAGCCCGATGATAGTCTTTCATCGTCTCCAGTAAATGGTCCTGCATCTGCATCTGCCACACCACCGCAGAAGGGCGCATGGCGAGAACCGCCTCCGTCGTCAGTACCCGATCCTCCAGCCGACCGAACACCAACCCCGCATCTTTCGCCGCCCGTAGCGGCTCAATCAACCGATAGTACCCGTTGCCCTCCCGGTTCCCCAGATAGCCGAGAATGTAAGGTTTTGCTTTGCTGTCCACCTGTCTGTCTCCTTGTTTCACCTGCAAAAATTATTTATTTGGCTTGCTCCCCACTGCCGTCGTTGGAGCGCCGAACGCCGCTCATGTGCCCATGCTCGTCCGCCTGTGCCGGGTCAATCTTATGCCCGAACATGGACTCCGCCTGTTTGACGTTCGCGCCACCCCCCAACAACGTCGCCGCCATGGACTGGAAGGGGCCGGAAAGCGCGGGGTCGGTCGGAGCAATGCCCAACAGCAACGCCAAGTCGCGGTACTTCGCGTCCACCACGTCCTCGAGCGGGGGGAGCCCGGCCTGCGCACGGCGTTCATCCACCGTCATCGCCAAGGAGCGCAACTCATACTCGCGAGCATCTTCCTTGGGGGACTTGCCCGTAAACGTAAACTGCAAGTGCGGCCAGTTCACACCAACCAGATACTCGTTGAACACGGCCTCGATATGCCCAAGCAGGGGGGCCAGTCCCGGATCATCTTCATCCACGATCCAGTCGGAAGATCGCTTGTCCGGGGACGTGTCCGGCCCCTTACCTGAAATGCGGTAGCCGAGGCGCGTGACCGGGAAGCGGAAAATGGTGCAGAGCGCACCATAAAGCATGTTGGCGAAGTCCTGATAATACACTTCCTTGCCCGCTACGTCGGACAGGTCCAACACCGTGATCTTGCCGTTCATCGGCACCTGCATGGCTGGAAGCGCCCAGGATTTCGTCGTGCCGTTCTTGAGGTTGGTCCAGATACGTGCCACCACGTCCAGCTGCCGCTGTGTCCATCCCTGCCCCTCCAGAAGCAACATCCCCTGCGGGATGGCGGACGTGTTGAAGCGGTCGATGCCCATGTCGAGGATGTTGGTAGACCCCTGAATGAGCCGCATGGCCTGACTGATCTCGGGATAGCCGTATCCCATGATGTCTGCATCCGTGCGCGGATTTCGCACGTACCACACCAGATTGTCCCGCGTGAAGGTGTGCATCACGGAGCCGGTATCATCCACTGCCACAGCAAAGATGCGCTTGTCCGGACCCGGTTCATCGGGCGGCTTATACCCATTCGGCCCGGTCATGCGGATACGACCGGCGGGGAGTAGTGAAAAGGACTTGATTCTCCCGCCAACCGTCATGTCCGTCCACACAGCAATGCCGTCGTATGTCAGCGTGTCCCGCACCAACATGGCGAGGAAGCGTTGTATGCCCGTCATGCCGTTCGCGTCGCGGATGCGAGCATCGGTCGTCTCCGTGGTACAGTTCAGCACAAACTGCTGTGCGTCCTCGATGTCTTTCCGCGTCCTGTCGTCAATGACCTGCCCGTGCTGCTTGGGGACGATGCGCCAGCCTGGTTTCCAGGGTTGGTTGGAAAGCTGTGAGTACCGCTGTACGTCATCCACCCGCATCCCGATAATCATGAGCGGCGCGATGTTTTCCTTGACGACCTTTTGTAACGCCTCGGGCGGAATATCCGGCCACTGCATGACCCCAGCGTTGTGCATCTCTGGCATGTATGAGATACGGGCATAAGACATCATAGAAGGGGGCGCGGTAATGGCCTTCTGGAACTCAATCAGACCCTTGACGAACTCCGGCCCACTTGTTGTAACCAGCCTGCCCAATTTCTCATAGGCTTCTCTGGTATGGGTAGACAGGTCACTCACCGACGCAATACTGGGTGGACGCCGCACTGCCACCCCCGACTCCAGCACCATGACCTCCTGTCCCAGTTGATTCAGGTACTCCGGGTCATCATTCGCCGTGGTGGGCAGGCCCGTGGACTCTTTGGTGAAGTAGCGTTTTATCGCTTCTACCGTCGATTTGGTTACGTCCGAAAGGTTAGCCATTGTGCGGGCTCCGAAAAATATGACGCGAGAATATCACAACAAAAGGCGCGAAAAAACAGTCGCGCAGGTCACACCAACAGACTCTCCGACGGGTTCATATCCGGGCAAGAGTTAAGCGCGAAGGTGCGGCGGTTATGGAACACACAAAACTGACGGCCCGCGTCAAAAGAAGAACAGCGCCCACAGGAGGCCGCGAACGGGTCGTGCGGTGTAGACTTGAACAATACCTCCCACGGCATGACGGGGTTAGGCTGTCGCGCAGTCGTGAACACATTGTAGTCCCGCGCCGCCTGCTGTGCTGCATTCTTCTCGAAAGTCTCCATGTCCGTCGGCAGCCGCGCCACGGTCCCCGCCAGCTCAATCGCATAGCCAACGAGGTACACCAAGGCGTCCACAATGTCGTCGTGTTGGTCCTCAGCGCCAGTGAAACTGGTGATCTCCTTCTGCGCATCCGCCAACCACTCCACCCCAGCAGGCCAGCGCACCCGGTGCATACGCATCCAACCCTGTACGGACCCAGCGCCGAGGCTCAACGTCGCCCGCGCCTTCTTGGACAGTACCCCCGGTTTCCGCCCCTCGACAGGTAGCCCCGCTTGCAACAGGGTCTTGAGTAAAGGATCGCCGGTGCTTTTCTGCTCGATTAAAACGGTCGTCGGCCCCCACTGGCGCATCAAGTCCCGCGCCTCGCGCACGAGGTCGGTGTAGTCCAACTGCTGGCGGAACAGGTGAGTGATATACACGTCGTAGTGCGGCTCGCACGGGCCGAGCAAGTCCTCATTCTCCCCACAATGGTACTCGCTGCACGGACGCAAGGATGCCGTAATCCCTACCGAATAGTCCGCCTGAAGGGAAGATGACCCTGCCGTATCCCACGCCTGCACCACCAGGTCGCCAGAAGATAAAAAGGGCTTCCACAGCGAGGCGTCATACGGGTTACTGTTGGCGGGAGAGGGAATAGGGTAATATGCGAAGTCCGCAGGCGTAAAGATCGTCCCCGCCAAGGCAGACGGGTTACATTGATATACGGCGTCGAACTCATACGGCGCGTTTCTGCGAACGGCCAGTGCCTCCGACCGCTTTTGCTCCGACTTGGCCCAGTAGAAACCTTGTCCAGTCGGGTCCGCCCCAAAAATCGCACGAGTTTTTATCATGGGGGTAGGCCCTTTAGTTATCCGTGAACACGCACTTCAAGCCGTCGGGGACCAGCACGTCGAAGTAAAGTTCTTTTACCCCGTCGCGGAAGGCCGGAAGGATCATCGTGACCCACTCCTCGGTCTGCATCAAGTGCCCATACAAGTCGTTCTCGTGCCAGCGTCGGCCTGCCAGGATGAATCGCGCCCCCATCGGGTCGGCACGGCCTAAAATGGTATTGTAATACAACCTTCGCACACCTTCGCACTGCTCGAGAGTCTGGGAATTACCGTCCGTGTGTACGTCGTCCAGGATGATGAGCTTGGCGTGTTTACCCGCGAGTGCCTTGGAGCCAATGCCCGCGCCAAAAAAGGAAGCGTCCGGGATACCCGGTGAACGGCCAGTGACGAAAATGCCTCGCTGCGTGCTCCACCCCGCGTTCTTATCGGGCCGCACGGCAGGGAAGATCGCCTTATACACCGGGGAATACTCGATCAGCTCCATCGCACCCTGAATGAAGCCATGCATCAGGTTCTCCGCTCCAGAGATACCCAGAATGGTCAAGGATGGGTCATGTCCCAAAGCCCAGATCGGGAAGGTCGTGGAGAGCAACTGACTTTTACCATTCCCTGGACCCAGGATCAGCATGAGCTTTTTGATCCGCACGTCCGCCAGTGCCTGACATACGGGGGCCAAATGGTCGGGCAACACCCAGCCACGGTCGGCGTACAACAGATTGTAAAACAAAATAAGCCCCGCGCCGTCCGGCTCGCGGGCGCGACGAAGAAGGGAGGCGTCGATCTTTAGATGCTGCATCGGGTGAATTAGGCTATGGCAAGCTCACCAAACCAGTGCTCGACTGGTGCATGGATTCCATAAGGCGCAGAGTCACCAATCACGAAGCAAAGCGTTGCGCCATTTTTTGTAACTCTACCAGAACGCGCGGTATGCACCGAAGATTTTTTAGGGGTTGGCATGTGGAAATAGTACACATCGTAATAGTCGTTGTCAACAAAAGGGGAAGCGGGGCGCGCAGTAAGTGTGTATATAAGAAAATGCTGATGTCGCATCGCGGATGTAGGCTATATAAGAAAATGCTAATATAGTATGGTGGAAATGCTGAGAAAATTGCGAGGGGGTGGACCCGAATTGCCGCCTTCCCTCGATGCTTGCCGCGCCCCCCTGCGCCCCCTACCTTTGACATATTCGCCCTACAATCGACAAACGCGCGTAACGTGGGATGATCCGACCTGACAAGGCACAGACTGCACAGACGGCACAGACGGCACAGACTGCACAGACGGCACAGACTGCACAGACGGCACAGACGGCACAGACTGCACAGACGGCACAGACGGCACAGACGGCACAGACGGCACAGACGGCACAGACGGCACA
>JABEBX010016020.1_pt1 | contig 33107 bp, 27 predicted proteins | sample 7245971 | NCBI WGS metagenome assembly JABEBX01 (sample SAMN14506365, study PRJNA622280) | hot springs metagenome | biome: hot spring [ENVO:00000051]|acidic hot spring [ENVO:00002120]; feature: spring [ENVO:00000027]|sediment [ENVO:00002007]; material: sediment environment [ENVO:01001048]... | reverse complement strand
AGCCGCTCCTGCACAGCATGTACGTCGACAAGCGCCTTTCCGGCGTGCTGGCGGTACAGACCCTGTCTCGGTTGAACCGGACATATCCCGGGAAGGAAGAGACCTTCGTGCTGGATTTCGTCAATAAGGCCGAGGACATCCTTGAGGCCTTTCTGCCGTACTACAAGACGGCCACTCTGGCCGGGGTTAGTGATCCCAATATCCCCCATCGCCTCAAGGAAAAGCTGGATGCCGTGGGAGTCTATCTGGCTCAGGAGGTCGAGAGCTTCGTCAAGACTCTGTTGGCCCGTAATGGCACGCAGGCGGCGCTGCAGGCCGAGTTGAAGCCCGCGGCGGATCGGTATGGCGCTTTGGCCAAGGACGCCCAGGATTTGTTTCGCAAGGATCTGACGACCTTTCTGCGGACCTACGAGTTTCTGTCCCAGATCGTGCCTTACGAGGACCCGGACCTGGAGAAACTGTATCTGTATGGGCGGGCGTTGCTCCCCAGGCTGGCCAACCGGGAGGACTCCGATGCACTGCATCTGGAGGAGAGCCTGGCGCTGACGCACTTGCGGATCCGGAAGCGGGCCGAGCAGGCCATCAGGTTGGAAGAAGGTGAAACCCAACCGCTGGAGCCGATGACCGAGGCCGGGAGTGGGGTTGGCCCTGATAACATCAAGGCGGCGTTATCGCAGATTGTCGAGAAGATGAACCAACTCTTCGGCGGGGATTTGAGCGACGCCGATTTTATCGGCTATGCGACCCACATCATCGGCAAAATGACGGAGGATGGCGATCTCCAGGAACAGGCCCAGATGGCGGAACGGGCGCTAACTCGGGAAGATACGTTTGACGGACTGGCCGAACTGTTGGTGGAGGAAGTGTACCGACGTTTGCGGGGAGAGATCGCAGCAATCTGATAATAAACTACTAAAAATGCGGATAGAACCTTTATAATTACGATTATGATTATGCTTCGATAAAGACATTAAACCGCATCATTATCAATAACATAGAAAATAGGCTTGTAGCCTGAATAAAAAAAGAGAGATCCCGAAGGATCTCTCAAAGGGCAACACAGTGGCCTACAGCAACTAATTCATCGGTGCATTTGCGGGATCGGCACACTCCGTCGACTGATAATACTCGGTGTCCTTCGCAACCATTGCGTCCATCAGCCCTTCGATGCTTATTTTCGTCGGTATCAACTTCCTACCGGTAGCTTCTTCATAAAGCGTTATGATGAAGTACTTCACTTTATCGTCCACATCGAAGATCATGGGATGCATAAATGCGCCCCATGTCGGATCACGCTTAATAAAGCGCAGTGACGGCTCAAGATACGTCCTTAGCGAATCCGGCTCTTGATAAAAGTCCTCAAAACGCATTATATCTGCAGCTACTAAAACTGCTAGTCTTGGCACATCGAGAAATGCCGCGCATCTGTCGACCAACTCGTCAGAAATACCGGGGACAGGCTTGAGACCATTGCGCAACTGATGGATATAACCGTAAGTAACTCCGAGCTCAGCAGCCATTTCTTTTAGCTGCAATCCCTTGTCGTTCGCTGTCTCGACAAGCCACGCCAAAAGCGTTGAGCCGCGCAACTTCATGGCCTCCCGACGTATTTTCATGTTCCAACCGACCCTGCGTCCTGGTGTGCTGAAATCAAGAACAGAATTCCCGTCGTCGCGCTCTCCAGCACCCTGTACATTCTTCTCCTGGTTCTTCATAACTGCTCCTTGATATTTCCTTAGATTGCGTGAATTGTCCTGGGCATTTCAAAGTCCAAACGGCCCATGATCTGCCGTCATGAGCGACAGGAAAAAAAACCATCTCCCACCTCTCACAAGAGTATAGTCACCGCTATTTCAAAAATAACGCCGGATAATTCTGTGACTATATTGTAATGAGGACAACCTCATGCGGTCTCCGTATATTATTCGCGAGACCAACAGACCCAGAGAGACACTAATGCCGATGATGATATAGCGGTTGCTATATTATTGGCGGCTATTCCAGAAGGACATCGGAATGGAACCAGAAATCGAGGAGTTACTAGATTTGCTCGTGGAAATTGCCGCAGACACTATAACTCACGAAGGAGCTTTACCATGCAGCAAGCCGCAATTTACGCACGTTACTCGACGGACGAGCAGCGAGAAACCTCAATCGACGATCAAATCCGCCGGTGCAAAGAAGTTGCCCAGCGAGAAAAGTACGTCGTCCCGGATGACCTGATCTTTTTTGACGCCGCAATCACCGGCACTGAAAAAGGCCTTAAGAAGAGAACAGGATATCAGGCAATGATGAAGGCCTGGGACGATGGCAAGTTTAATGCCCTAGTTTCGGACGAGATTTCCCGTCTTGCACGCGACCCGATTGAACTGGCGAAAGTACAAGCAAAGGTTGAGTCAAGCGGCGTACGGTTACTGACCGCCGACGGTACAGATAGTTGCAACCCGAATTGGCAACTGATGTATCAGATAGTTGCTGCGATAAACCAGCACTTTATCCGCGAGACAAGATTTCGGGTAGTACGGGGTATGGTTGGTCAATTGGAACGGGGATACATGATAGCCACGCCTCCGTACGGCTACGATATCGAGCCAGTTAATGATGAGAGTGGAGAACAAATCGGAACACACTGGCGGATCAATGATGCTGAGGCTGAGATTGTCAGGGAAATGTATAATATGCGTAAGGCTGGGCAGGCGTACGCTCAAATCGCTCATGAACTGAACGCACGAGGTATAGTTCCTCCACGAAAAAGTACGCATGGCAAATTTGGCTACTGGCGGCAAGGCAGTGTTTATAGACTTCTCGCAAACAGCATCTACCGCGGCGTGTTTATTTGGCACGGTAGCACGGCTTACGCTGCGAAAGCAAAAAAAGACCACCAGCAGCTTGGAATGCTCGAATATCAGAGGCCTGAATTGCGTCTCGTCGACGATGAAACGTGGAATCTTTGTGTTACCGGACGCGTAAGCCGGACAAAATACGGCGGTGGCAAACACATGCTTGCAGGTTTTATATCTTGTGGGAAATGCGGCGGAACATTGTGCGTATCGTCTGCTTGCAACAAAGTCCGAAGTTTGTACTGCCCGCAGTGTGCCCTGGAAAAAAGAGTAGTTCCCGGTATAGAGAAAGGCCCAGGTTATATCGCCACCTCTGGTGTAGAGCATCTTATACGCTACCTCATTGAGCGAATCGTCGATAACCAGGAAACCATGACAACGATCAAAAACAAGCTCAGAGATCGTCTGACAAAAGGTTCTGATGGGGAGATCAAGGCATTGCGGGAAAAGGTTGCAAAAGCTGATAAGAATTGTGCCAGAATGGCGCAGTTGCTTACCGTGGTCGATGATAACGAGCATCTTGTGAAAGAATCTAAGCTCGTTTTTTCCAAGCATAAGCAGTTAAAAGCAAGACTGGCTGCAATGGAGGATGGACATGCCAAGCAGGACAGAACGGCTATTGAGCGTCAATTGCAGGTGACTCCATCTTCTCTGGTTGACTTGCTGTTCAATCAAAAGCACGTTGCACCGGAACGCATTAGGGCCATTTTAACCAGACTTTTCCCCCATTTTATCGCGCTGGGTAAGCCTTCGCGTTATGAGTCGCACTTCGAAGTTACCGTGAGGCCAGGCGCTGCACTTGCGGAGTTAAGCAACTCCGAAATGATCGAGGACATGGGTATCACGGCCAGGTTCCGGGTTATATCAAGCCCAGTACGACCAACGCCGTGGAGGATTGAAGTCATGTCGATCACCGCGTAACCTATTGTTTCGGGGGCATTATGCCCCCATTTTTATCGGCCGTGAAGCAATCCCTAATTTATCCCGTTTTGATCCCAGAACGAGATAAAATAGGATTTGCTTACGGCATCTCTGCTTCTCCTATAAGGGTCACCAACAACCGCATATGCAACCGCAACGTTAAGGTAACTTTCCTCAGAGTTCATCTTGGCGATCAAGTTTCACACATGGTACTAAAAACGCAATTCCTTTATGAATGATCCTCGTCCTTCTTCAACTTTCCCATCACAAATTGATCCTCCTGCTCCCCATTAGCGTAGACCCTTTTGAAGGGTGAAGGTACATCCCCCGATAGGCGCGCCTTCAGTTCGGAGATCATTTCCGGCGTCGCACCCATATTCTCAAAACTTGCAAAAAACAATTCATCCGAGAGTGAAGCATCCAACCGATCCAGTTCTTTGCAAATTTCCGGCGCGGTTGATAGCCCTTCATCGTATATTTCAATCGCCTGGGTACTGTGATGCCCGGTTTGTTTGCGGATAACCGAGTAATTCAGACCCGCCTCGATTGCCCGGGAAATGAATTCCCTGCGCATCGCATGCGCGTGAAAATCTTCTCCAACCACCCCATACCCCCGCAACAACTTTACGCCCCATGAGTAATTATACGGTACCCAGCCACCTCTTCGGCTTTTCGTGGAGAACAAAAAGGGAGAGTCCGGTTCATTTTCCAGCGCATATTTTAGCTGCGCGTCCAGCAGTCCGAGCGCCCGATCTGTGATGTGAACCCGGCGATCTTCCCCGCGATATTTCGTATTCCGATAAAGCAATTCTTTTTTTGCCATCAGGATATCTTTGCGCAAAACCTGAGCAAGCTCACCGGGCCTGCAGCCAAGATGGCGGAGCAATAGGTGGAAGCGCGCCGCTTGCGCGAGCATCGGGAGCTGAAAATTGACGACGGCATTGTCCAGCGCCGCTTGCTCGCGCGATGGCACCCGGCGCTTCCGTTTAGACATCCCGGGACGTTGGATCAGACGCACAAAATTGGAGTGAACCAGTTTCCGCCGCTGTGCCCAAATTACAACGGCGGACAAGGCAGCGATCTCCAGCCGGATCGTCGTCGGTGATAGTCTATGTTTTGTCCGCACGCTGACAATCTTAGATCGCTGATCGATATAGTCGTAGATTACGTGTGGAGCTTGCTCCAGATTTTTGAGTGAATATCCCCCCAACTCCCGAAGGACTGGCTGGATGCGGGCGCTTTCCGTCCGCTGCGTGTGATCCGACTTTTGATGAAAGTCCTGGCTCTCGACATATCGCTCCCACGCTGCTTGCAGCGTGATCTCTGCGGTGTGATGGACTGCCTGCTGTTTGCCCAGCACTGCCGTTTCGGCCGCCCGCGCCTCGCCTTCGGTGGCAAACACTTTATCAAAACCGGGAAAGCCTTTTTTCCGGACCTGGACTCGCCAGCGGCCGTTCGATAGTTGCATCACCGGCATGCTTTTGCCCCCCTGGACCTGCGTGTGCAAATGATTTGCACATATAATGCACACAAGTCCAGAAAAAAGGCCAGTCTGAGACCGGACTTTTCGCCAGCAACATCTTCATTATGCTTCGTTTTTGAGTTGGTGGGCCCGCACGGACTCGAACCGTGGACCAAGGGATTATGAGTCCCCTGCTCTAACCGACTGAGCTACAGGCCCGGAGGAAAGCCGGAGTACCTACCCCGGCTTGGCGAAGGTCAAGACGGGATGTTCACTTCTCCATCTACAAAGCTGCGTAGCCGTTCGGAACGGGAGGGGTGGCGAAGCTTGCGCAGGGCTTTCGCCTCGATCTGGCGAATGCGCTCGCGGGTGACGTCAAACTGCTTGCCCACCTCTTCCAGGGTATGGTCGGTATTCATGCCAATGCCGAAGCGCATGCGCAGTACCTTGGCCTCGCGCGGGGTGAGGCCGTTGTCCAGCAACTCCTCCACCACCTCGCGGATGGCCGCGTTCACCGCCGCATCGGCGGGCGCCGTCACATTGCGATCCTCGATGAAGTCGCCCAGGTGGGAGTCTTCATCATCGCCGATGGGAGTCTCCATGGAAATGGGTTCCTTGGCGATCTTCAGGACCTTGCGGATCTTGTCTTCGGGCATCTCCATGCGCTCGGCCAGCTCTTCGGGCGTCGGCTCGCGGCCCATTTCCTGCAACATCTGTCGGCTGATGCGATTGAGCTTGTTGATGGTCTCGATCATGTGCACCGGAATCCGGATGGTGCGGGCCTGGTCGGCAATGGAACGAGTGATGGCCTGGCGGATCCACCAGGTAGCGTAGGTGGAAAATTTGTAACCACGCCGGTATTCGAACTTGTCCACCGCCTTCATCAGGCCGATATTGCCTTCCTGGATGAGATCCAGGAATTGCAGGCCGCGGTTGGTATATTTCTTGGCAATGGAGATGACCAGGCGAAGGTTGGCCTCGACCATTTCCTTCTTGGCACGACGGGCCTTGGCCTCGCCGATGGACATCAGGCGGCTGGCTTCCTTGATCTCGGCAATGGCCAGGCCGGCACGCTTCTCGATGTTGGCGAGGGTCTTCATGACCGCCACCAACTCATCGCGCAACTCCCCGAGCTTCGCACTATAGGGACGGCCGGCAGCGATCTGCTGGTCTATCCAGTGGATATCGCTTTCGTGGCCGGGGTAACTGCGTACGAATTCCTTGCGCGGAAAGCGGGCGCGCTCGATGCAGATCTCCATCAACCCCCGCTCACTCTGGCGCACCTCTTCCGTAAGGTCGCGCAGGGCTTCGGCCATGGCATCGATCTGACGCACGTTGAGCTTCATTTCGAGAAAGCGGTCCGCCAGTTCCCGGCGCAGGCGTTGATACGCCTCGCCATGCAATCCGGTAGCGGTATGGCTGGCTATCAAGGCCTCATAGCCTTCGCGAATGGCCGCAAAGCGGATGATGGCCTCTTCCAGTTGCGGCCCCTTGTCGACCTCGATGGCGTCGTCATCATCCTCTTCTTCCGCCTCGACCTCCGCTTCCGCCTCGGCTTCGAGCCCGCTCTCCTCCGCTTCGCTCAGGGCCTCTGCCGCGCTGGCGTTGGGGTCGATGAAGGCATCCACCACCTCGTCCAGCCGCATTTCGCCGCGTTCCACCTTGGCGGCGGCATCCAGGAGGAGGGCGATGGTGGTGGGACAGGTGGACACTGCGCGCAAGACTTGGTGCAGGCCATCTTCGATGCGCCGGGCGATCTCGATTTCGCCTTCCCGGGTGAGCAGTTCGACCGTGCCCATCTCCCGCATGTACATCCGCACCGGATCGCTGGTGCGGCCCAGGTCCGCCTCAACGACGGCCAATGCCTCCTCCGCGGCCTCCTCGGCTTCCTGCGCAACGGGGGTTCCGCCCGCTTCGCCGTCCAGCAGCAAGGTCTCTTCATCGGGGGCTTCTTCATAGACCTCAATACCCATGTCGTTGATCATGGAAATGACGTTTTCCATCTGTTCCGCATCAATGACATCCTCGGGCAGATGGTCATTGACCTCGCGATAGGTGAGGTAGCCCTGTTCCTTGCCTTTGGCAATAAGGCGCTTCAACTCCGACCGCTGGGATTCGTTGTCCATTGCTTTTCCACCATTTCCAAAAGCTCATCCGCCGCTGCGGAAAGCCGAACATTATACAAGAAAGAACCCAATGTCTGAAAGTCTTCAGGAGCGGTTTTCGTCATCCCGCCAGCGATGGCGCAGCAATTCCGCTATTTCACTGTCCGAAAGGGCGGCAAGACCGGCCTGATCTGCGGCACGGCCGATAAACAGTGCACGCTCGGCCCGACTGCGGCGGTTGATGCGCGCCACACAATCGCTGATCTCACGCTGGCGAAGTTCCTCATTAACGGAGGTCCCTGTGCTTTCCAGAGGGGTCATGGCCAACCGGTACCAGGCAGCGGCCTGATCCGGGTCGGCAATACGGCTCAATAACCCGTGAGTATCTAAATGGGTGGTGTCCCGCAAAATATCAAGGGCCTGCGCAAAGTTTTTCGCCGCGGGGTCGCCAGCGAAGAGGAAAGGCAAAAGGGCGGCTTCCACCTGTTGCCAGGCCGGTGCCTGGGGGACCTGCAGGAGAAGCAGGAGCGCCCGGTCCAGGAGGGAGGGCTGGCCCCTTTGGCGGGGGCGGGACGCTTCCTGGTGCAAGGGAGGGCTAGGATGGCGAGCCATGCGCAAGCCGCATAGGGTAGCCACCCGCTGCTCGTAGATCTCTTTCAGAATGGGATCCGCCAGGCGCTGCAGGAGGGCGCGGGCGTGATGGAGAAAGACGGCCTTTTCGTCCTCTACCACGATGTTGTGGCGCTTTTGCAGACCTTCCAGGTAGACATCCAGGGCCGGGCGCGCCGTGGCCAGGAGGGCGTGAAAGGCCGCCGCGCCCTGACCACGCACCAGGGAATCGGGGTCTTCCCCCTGGGGAAGGAAGAAGACGCGCAGCAGGCGCCCCTGGCGCAGGTGTTCCGGCGCCAGGTTGACCGCCCGCCAGGCCGCCTGCTCGCCGGCGCTGTCGCCATCGAAACAGAGCACAATTTCGGGTGCGGCGCGAAAGAGCAATTCCAGTTGCTCATTCCCGAGGGCCGTACCACTGGCAGCCACGGCATTATCGATCCCCGCCTGGTGCAGGGTAATGACATCGAGGTAGCCCTCCACCAGCAGCGCCTTGCCGGTACGCCGAATCCCCTCCCTGGCTTGGTGCAGGCCGTAGAGCACGCGGCTTTTGTGGTAGATAGGGGTTTCCGGCGAGTTGAGATATTTGGGTTCGCGCCCATCCATGCTGCGCCCGCCCAGCCCGACGAGACGCCCGCGGCCGTCGCGGATGGGAAAAATGACGCGCTCGCGAAAGCGGTCGTAGACGGCGCCATCGTCACGGGTGCCGACCAATCCGGCAGCCGCCAGCAAGCGGCGATCTTCGCCGCTCTTGCCGAGATTCCGGGTCAGGAATTGGGCGGCCGCCGGGGCATAGCCAAGCTCGAAACGTTCGATGGCAGCGGCAAGCACGCCACGCGCCTGTAGATAATTCCGCGCCTCGGCGTTGTCCCGGAGCGCTTGGCGATACAGGGCGACCGCCCGTTCGAGCTCTTGGTGGAGGGGCTTGAGCGTGTCGACGGCTGGTCCCTTGCCCTGCTCCTCCGGCAAGGCCAATCCGGCATCCTCGGCGAGCATGGTCACCGCCTCGGGAAAGGACAGCCGCTCATATTCCATGAGAAAACCGATGGCATTGCCATGGGCATGGCAGCCGAAACAATAGTAGATCTGCTTATCGGCGCTCACCGAAAAAGAAGGCGTCTTTTCCTGATGAAAGGGGCAGCAGGCCCAGTAGTCCTTCCCCTTTTTCTTCAAGGGCACCCGGGCATCGATGAGGCGGACCAGATCGCTGCGCTCCAGGACCAGGTCGAGGAATGCCGGGGTAAACTGGGCCATACTAGCGTAACTCCAGTTCGCTGACGCCGCCGCCACCCTGTTCCGGCCGCGCCATGCGCCACTGGCCAATGCGGGGATCGCTGCGGGCGAATTCGCGCACCATTTCCGCCAGCACGCCGTTACCGGTCCCGTGCAGCACCTCCACCTGCCGCCTTCCCGCCGCTACTGCATCATCGATGTGGCGGCACAGGGCGTGCAGAGCGTCTTCGCGGCGCTGACCACGCAGGTCCAGGCGCCAGGGCAAGGTTTCCGGGGCGAGATAATGGACCCGGCCGGCTTCCTTGGGGATCTGCACACCTTTTGTGCAGGAAAACTGCTGCAGCGGTATCCAAAGCGTCTTGCCGCGCAGGGCAATCTGTATCCGCCCTTGGGCGCCATCCACGGCCAGGACCTGGGCGGCCTGGCGCAGGGGCAGAAAAAGGCCCGCATCTCCGGGCTGCGGCAAGGGAGGGGGCGCGGGTACCGCAGCGGACTCTTGAAAAGGGCGGTCGGCCGCCGCCAGGGCATCCCAGGCGGCCTGCGTGTCGCGGCCGGACTTGAGCGCAGCAATGCTTTCCCGTATCTGGCGGCGGCCATCGGCCAGGGCTTTTTCCCACTGCGCGCGGGCGGCCTCCGCCGCTGCCGCCCGCTCCTGGCGCAGAATCTCCAGTTCGCGCGTCAGGCGCAGCTCCAGGGCCTGGGCAGCGGCGCGCGCCTCTTCGGCCTCCGCCGCCGCCCGTTGCGCGGCTTCCAGCAGCCCCTCCCGCTGGGTTTCCCAGCGTTTCCAGTCATCGCGATCATCGGCGAGCAGCCCTTCCGCCGCATCCACGATGCTGGCAGGGAGGCCGACCCGGCGGGCAATGGCCAGACCATGGCTGGCCCCGCCAACCCCCCACTGCAGCCGATAGGTCGGGGCCAGGCGCTCGGGGTCGAAGGCCATGCCTGCCAGCAATACCGCCGGTCGTCCCAGGGCATAGCGTTTCATCGCCTCCAGATGGCTGGTGATCAAGGTGCAGGCCCCGCGCCGCAGCAGTTCGACAGCCACCGCCTGGGCCAGCGCTCCACCCTCGCGGGGATCCGTGCCACTCCCCATTTCATCCAAGAGGATCAGGCTCTGGGCATCGGCGCTGGCCAGCACCCCTTGCAGGCGCAACAACTGGGAGGAAAAAGTGGATAGATCGGCAACGATATCCTGGGCATCGCCGATGACCGTAAAAATCTGCGGGAAATAACCGAAAACCCCCTCCGCCGCCACCGGCAGGCCGAGATAAGCGAGGAGATGGCTCAGACCCAGGGCTTTCAGCAGGGCCGTTTTGCCGCCCGTATTGGGACCGCTGATGAGCAACTGACGCACCTCACCGCCTAGGCCGATGTCGTTTCCCACCACCGCATCAGTGCCATGCTGCAGACACAACAAGGGATGGCGGAGCTGGCGCAAGGCAAAGCGGGCGTCGGCAGCCACGCTGGGCAGGCGCCCGCCAAAGCGTTGCCCCAATACCAACCCTGCCCGCACGGCGTCCAGACGCCCTATCAATCCCAGAGACGTTGCCACAGAGGCCGCAACAGCGCCAATGGCGGCGGTGAGCCGGCGGCGAATGCGCTCCTGTTCCTGGCTTTCCTCGCGACGCTCCTGCACCAGGCGATTGTTGAGATCCACCGCCGTGAGCGGTTCGATGAACAGGGTTTCGCCGCTGGCCGAGCGGTCATGGATGATCCCCCGCAAGCGCCCTTTGTGCGTGGCCTTCAGGGGCAGCACATAGCGCTCGCCGCGCAGGGCGATGACCTGATCCTGCCAGGCATCCGCGAGATCCCCAGCCCGCAGCAGGCCTTGCAGGAAACGCTGCAGTTCCGCCCGGGAGACGCGAATACCTTGGCGAATGGCCGCCAGCGCCGGGCTCGCGCCATCCCGCAACTCGCCATCCTCATCCACCGCCGCATCCAGATGCTGCAAGAGATCGGCCGGCGGCGCCAGTTGCGCAACGAGGGGCGTCAGGATGTCGGCGCTGCTGCTGGCGGAGAGGGACATCCAATAACTGCGCTGGGCTGTCAGTACATCATGGATGAGGCGGAGTTCACGGCCGCTCAGGGCAGCGCCGGGACGCGTCGCCAGATCCAGGAGGGCATCGACATCGGGAATATGGGGGACGGGCAGGTCATGCCCGCAGCTACGGCGCGACTCCAAGGCCTGCGACCACAGCAGTCGCTCCTGCACTTGCGCCAGGCCAACCCAGGGTGAGGCCTCCAGTGCGTGGCGCCGCCCATAGCCATGGGCACACTCCCGTACCCAGGCGTCGCGCAGGCGCGGCAGGTCCAGGGAGTGCAGCACAGCCTCGCGAGGGGTCATCGGCGACGCCTTGCTGCCTGCCGTCACGGCTGGAGGCGGGCCTTCACCTTATCCGCCACCAGCGCCATGTCGGCACGCCCCTGCATCTGCGGGCGCAGGGTGCTGAGCACCTTGCCCATATCGCGGGGGCTGGTCGCGCCCACGGCCAGGATCGCCTCGCCGATGAGGGCATCAATGGCCTCTGGCGCCAAGGGTTCCGGCAAATAAGCAGAGAGGATGACGATTTCGGCCTCCTCTTTTTCGGCAAGATCCGGCCGCCCGCCAGCGCTGAACTGGCTCGCCGAATCCTTACGCTGCTTGATCAGCTTATCCACCAGACTGAGTACCTCCGCTTCCTCAAGGACACGGCGCTCGTCAATCTCCCGCTGTTTGACGGCGGCCAGGAGCATGCGTATGGTCCCCAGCCGCTCGGCTTCCCGGGCGCGCATGGCAACCTTCATATCCTCCTGGATACGCTCGCGCAAGCTCATCAATACAGCCGTACCAACCGTAGTTGCTGGCGACGCATACGCTTCAGTGCGCGCTTACGCGCCGCGGCCGCCTTGCGCTTGCGCTCCTCGGTGGGCTTTTCGTAAAACTCGCGGCGACGCACCTCGGTAAGGACGCCGGCCTTCTCACAGGAACGCTTGAAGCGACGCAGTGCGACCTCGAAGGGCTCATTCTCTTTGACGCGAACGGTTGGCATGTTGTGGTCTTAACCTCTTCGGAAACAATATGGTTGGCAACAAGGGCCAATAGTATAGGCAGGAGAGGATCGCGAGTCAAAAGGCAAGGATGTCCCGCCAAGGGTGCATACGGCCATCCGCCAACGCCCTGCCATACCACACCATCACATGAAGAATCCCCCCATGAGGGCTTGACAGTCGGATAAAAAAGAATACTAATATTCAAAAAGCATAAAATGTATAAGAAATAATATATTAGATAAGTATGTTATACGCCTTTCTCAAGAATAGCAGCAGGGAGAAACGATGCACGCCAAGCTCAGCACCATAGCACCAGTTGATTTTCCACTGCCACCACCATTGCCGGAAGCAGAGAACAAAACCGGCCCCGAAGCGAGCAGCCCCTTTTTAAGTCAGCAGCAGGAACTGGAACTGGTCCGCCGCCAGCATCAGGGGGATGAGACCGCGCGCGCCACACTGGTATCGGCGCACATCCCCCTGGTGCGCGCAGTAGCCCGATCCTACCGCAACAAGGGCCTCAGTCATGAAGATCTGATCCAGGAAGGCTACATGGGTCTCATGCGCGCTGCCGACCGCTTCCGCCCGGATATGGGCACCCGCTTTTCCAGCTACGCCACCTGGTGGGTACGCGAAGCCATGCAACGCGCTCTGATCCGCGCCCGTTTCATCCGGCTGCCCGACTATCTCGCCAAATCCCTGCACGCCTACCTGCAGCGCGGCGAGGAGGCGGATACCCCCGCCCCGGAACAGCGCGAAAACCGTCGCCGCGCCCTCGGGGTGCGTGAAAGCACCCTGCGCGCACTGGACTTTGCCGACATCCGGGTCTGCTCCCTGGATGAAGAGATCCATGACGGCCCCAGCCGCATGGAGATGGCCAGCGGCGAGCTGGGCAGCCCGGCTGCGGATTATGATCAGGCCTCCCTCTGCAAGGCGCTCCGTGCGCAATTACTCCAGCTCAATGACAAGCAACGGGAGGTCATGATCTATCGCTATGGCCTCTATGGCGACGCCCCCATGACCCTGGAGGCAGTGGCCGAGCGCATGGGGGTCAGCCGCGAGGCCGTCCGGCAGCTCCAGGTGCGCGCCCTGGGACGCTTGCGTCAGTCCCTGGGGGAGGCGGGCTGGGGAGAGGAGTAGCCTTGTTGGCGCAATAACGCCAGCAAGGCGCGTAAGGCCGCGCCACGATGGCTGAGGGCGCCTTTTTGCGGGCCGTCCAGTTCCGCAGCGCTGCCACCCAGCCCGGCCGGATAAAAAATAGGGTCGTAGCCGAAACCCCTACCCCCCCGTGGGGCCCTGGCGATCTCGCCGAACCAGAAACCCTGACCGATCAGCGGTGAGGGGTCGTCCGCCTCGGTCAAGTACACCATGCAGCAGGTAAAATAGGCCTGGCGGGCGCCACCCCGCAAGGACTCCATGGCGCGCAGGAGCTTGGCGTTATTTTCCTCATCCGTCGCCTGCTCTCCCGCATAACGGGCCGAAAAGAGGCCCGGAGCGCCGCCGAGGGCGGGGACACAGAGACCGGAATCCTCGGCCAGGGCCGCCAGCCCACTGCACTGCGCAGCATGGCGAGCCTTGAGCAAGGCGTTCTCCACGAAGGTTCCGGCCGTTTCGTCAACGGCAGCAATGCCCATCTCCGCCTGGGTGTGCAAGGTAAAGCCCAAGGCTGCCAAAGGCGGGGTCAATTCCCGCAGCTTGCCCGGATTGCCCGTAGCCAGCACCAATTCCGTCATCGTTCGACCTCGGGAAACTCGCGGCGCTGCAGGGCGAGGAGGTCGTCGATGCCGGCGCGGGCCAGGGCGAGCATCTGCTCCATCTGTACCCCCGAAAACGGCGCGCCTTCGGCCGTACCCTGCACCTCGACGAACTCGCCGCGCCCGGTCATGACCACATTCATGTCTACCTCCGCCGTACTGTCCTCGGCGTAATCCAGATCCAGCACCGCCTCGCCCTGACACACCCCCACGGAGATCGCCGCCACCCAGTCCTTGAGGGGAAGGGCGGCGATGCGCCCCTGCTCCCGGAGGTGCAGCAAGGCATCGGCCACGGCCAGGCAGGCACCGGTGATGCTGGCCGTGCGCGTACCGCCGTCGGCCTGCAGGACATCGCAATCCACCCAGAGGGTACGCTCGCCCAAACCTTTCAGGTCCATGGCGGCGCGCAAACTGCGGCCAATGAGCCGCTGGATTTCGTGGGTACGTCCGCCAATACGTCCTTTGGCCGACTCCCGGGCCACCCGCTCCCGCGTGGCGCGCGGCAACATGCTGTATTCCGCCGTCACCCAGCCCTTGCCCGCACCCCGCAGGAAGGGCGGCACCCGTTCCTCGACGCTGGCGGTGCACAGTACCTTGGTATCGCCACAGGCGATGAGCACCGAGCCCTCGGCGTGCTTGGTAAAATGGCGGGTAATCTGGACCGGGCGCAGGGTGTTGGCGTTTCTTCCACTGGGACGCGTCATCTGGGGCTCTCTAGGGGGAAATGGCGAGGCATTGTACCGTGCCGGGCGCCGGGGAAAAGGGGGTGGGGCTGTCGCTGGAACCGGCCTTGGCCCTATACTAGCAAAAAATGACGATTGAAGTAGGAGGCGTTACCCATGCCCGGCATCCCCCATGTAGAGATCACCCAATTTCTCAAACAGCATCACCTCGCCCAATCCCTCACCATGAGCGAGATCCAGACCCTGGCCGAATATGTCACCCATGCGCATTTTCATGCCGATCAGGTCATTGCCGAATGGGGCAGCCTGGGGGAAGCCCTGTTTTTCTGCGTCAAAGGGGAGATGGCCATCATCCACCATACGGCCGATGGCGATGAGGTGGAGGTGGTGCGCGTGCAGGAAGGGGAGATGGCCGGCGAGATGTCCTTCTTTGATCGCCAGCCGCGCAGCGCCCGCATCATCGCCAAGAGCGATGATACCCAGGTCCTGGTACTCACCCGGGCCCGTTATCAGCGGCTGAAGGTGGAAAAACCCTACATTACGGTGAACATCCTCGAACAGGCGATCATTAGCCTGGATCACCTCTTCCGCAACCTATCCCAGGGTTACACGGACTTTTCCACCTATATTTATGGCAAGGGCAAGCACTGAGCCGTTGCCCGGCGGAGAAGCAGGCGCGGCTCAGACCTGGGCCCCTTCACCGCGCAGGAGGGCGCGGATACGCCGCAGCCGCTCCAGGGGGTCTTGCAGTTCCAGTAGTCGCTGCTTGTCTTCGGCCGGTGCAGGCAAGGCTTGCGCCAGGTGCATGCCGGCACGGCTGGCATCGAGCTGGCGCACCGCGCCGGCGTCGCCCAGCAATTCCGCCAGGATGGGCAGGAGATCGCCGACTTCGCGGGGAATGGGGAGGATGGGCTCCGCCGGCCAGCATTTGATTCGCGCCTCGGCCAGTTGCCCCTGATACTCCCAGTCGACGATACTGAACCGCTCTTGCCCCTCGACCTGAATATGCAAAACGCCCGCCTCCCCGCCCCAGTCCACGACCCGCGCCAGGGTGCCGACGCCGGCGGGCACGGCCCCCTGCCCAATCTCCTCGCCACTGCGGATCAGGCAAATGCCAAAATCCTCGCCGTGACGCAGGCTCGCGCTGATCATGTCGAGGTAACGGGGCTCAAAAACGCGCAGGGCGAGCAGACCCTGTGGAAACAGCACGGTGTGGAGCAAAAATAGCGGTGTCACCCGATCATTCTCCATCGCCACATCCCTGAGACAGGTCGAAATATAGCATGAGTATAACCCTGCAGCCCCCCTCCGTCCTCTCGCTTTATGTGCACCTGCCCTGGTGCAAGGCCAAGTGCCCCTATTGCGATTTCAACTCCCACGTCGCCCCCGCTACCGTGCCCGTCGAGCGCTACACGGCGGCCTTGCTGGCCGATCTGGAGCGCGAACTGCCGTGGATCTGGGGACGCCGCATCGGCAGCATTTTTTTGGGGGGCGGAACGCCCAGCCTCTTTCCGCCGGCGGCCATCGATCGTCTCCTCGCGGAACTGCGCGCGCGCCTGCGCCTGCAGCCGGGGGCGGAAATCAGCATGGAGGCCAACCCCGGCGCCATCGAGGCGGCGGCCTTTCGCGCCTACCGCGACGCCGGGATCACCCGCCTGTCCCTGGGCATCCAGTCCTTTGACGATGGCCTGTTGCGGGTGCTGGGGCGCATCCACGATGGCGCGGCCGCCCGCCGGGCCATCGCGGCGGCGGCCGACGCCGCTTTTGCCAGCTTTAATCTCGACCTCATCTTCGCCCTGCCTGGCCAGGATCTGGCGGCCGCCCTGGCCGATCTGGAAACGGCCCTGGCTTTTGCTCCCCCGCACCTGTCCTTGTATCAGCTTACCCTGGAGGCGGGGACCCCCTTCGCCGCCCGGCCACCGGCCCAAATGCCCGATGCCGACCTGGCCGCCGACATGGAGCTGGCCCTGCGCGAACGCCTGGCGACGGCGGGCCTCCCCCGCTATGAAATCTCGGCCCATGCCCGGACCGGCCACGCCTGCCGGCATAATCTCAATTACTGGCGATACGGCGATTATCTGGGCATTGGCGCCGGTGCCCACGGTAAGATCACCCTCCCGGACGGGATCTGGCGCACCCGTAAGCCACCACGGCCGGAGAGCTACATGGCCGACGCTTTGGCTACCCTGCCCCAGCTCGGGGAGCGCGAGCGCATCGCCGCAGCCGAGTTGCCCTTTGAGTTCATGCTCAACGCCCTGCGCCTGCCCGGCGGGGTTCCGGAGGGACTGTTTGCGGAGCGCACCGGCTTGGCCCTGGAGGGTATCCTGCCGCAACTCCTGCAGGCCGAAGCCGACGGCCTCCTCCAGCGCCAGGACGGCATCCTGCGCCCCAGCGCCTGCGGCCTGGATTTTTACAACGACCTTTGCGCCCGCTTCCTGCAGCCGGTCCGCCGGGTGCAGCGCCTGGTCCCACAAGCATGAAGGGGCGTCAGCATCAGATGGGCTTAGCTATGGCCCATGGCTTCGGACTCATGGCCCGTGATGGAACCTTCCCGGAAGAGATACTCGCGGAGCTCCTTGTCCAGCCTCGGCGTCCGGCGGCGCAGCCACTCCAGGATCATGCTGGCGTGCTCGATTTCTTCGTTCATGTTGTGCAACAGGATCGCTTTCAGTTCCGGGTCCGTGCAGGCGTCGGCCCGTTGCCGGTACCAGTCCACCGCCTCAAACTCCTCCATCAGGGAGGCGATGGCGCGATGTTCGTCCAGGGTTTCGGGACGCAGTGATTCGGGGGCTTCGTGCAGACCTTCATGGGCCATGGGCCATCTCCTACGAGCGAATGGATAAAACAGGTGTCTCATGAAGAATAACCCAAAAGCGCCCCGGCGCAAGGAGACGACGCGGCTCCACGCCCTGGAACGCATCCTCTCCAAACAGGGGCTGGCCTCGCGCAGCGAGGCGGCTGAGTGGATCGCCGCCGGCCGGGTGCGCGTCGATGGCGAGGTCATCAGGGATCCGGAGCGGCGCTTTCCCCTCAACGGGATCCGCGTGCGCATCGATGACCAGGACCAGGGCTCCGCACCCCGGTGCTGCCTCATGCTGCACAAGGCGCGGGGTTACGTCACTACCCATCGGGATGAACGCGGCCGGCCCACCGTTTACGATTTGATACCGGGCGAACCCTGGCTCATCCCGGTGGGACGCCTGGACCAGGCCAGTGAGGGCCTCCTGCTTTTTAGCAACGATACCCTCTGGGCCCAGCGTCTCCTCGATCCCGCCAGCCATGTAGCCAAGACCTATCATGTACAAATCCGCCCGCCCTTGGATGCCGCCAGTCTGGAAGTGCTCGCCGCGGGGCCGTTACTGGACGGCCGGCCCTGTCTGCCCATGGGGGTGCGGGAATTGCGTTGCGGCGGCAAGACGCAATGGCTGGAGATGGTCCTGCGGGAAGGGCGCCATCGCCAGATCCGCCGTCTCCTGGCTGCCCGGGGCGTCACTGTGCTGCGTCTGTTGCGGGTGGCCATCGGCGGCTTGAGTCTGGGGGATTTGCGGGCCGGACAGTGGCGTTGGCTGGATGCCGGAGAACAGGCCCTGGTCACGGATCAAGCCGTTTGTGCCGGCCCCGCCGCCGCCACGCCGTCCGGCATGAATCCTGGCGGAGGATTGTGAGTGATGCGGGACGGGATTAGACTCGTTACGCCTCAACTCATAAAAAAGCGCCATGCCTGTCGAGATTCCTGAGCATTCCGTCGGACTGGTCACGCCCCGGAGCGTGGCCTTCAACGCGCCCCTCCTCCTGGAGTGTGGGCGCACCCTGCCTGCGTACACCCTGGTCTATGAGTGCTATGGCGCCATCAATGCCGCGCGCAGCAATGCCATCCTGCTCTGCCATGCCCTCTCGGGAGACCATCACGCCGCCGGCTACCACCACCCGGAAGAGCACAAGCCCGGCTGGTGGGAGCATTTGGTGGGCCCGGGCAAGCCCATTGATACCTCGCGTTTTTTTGTCGTCTGCGCCAACCTGATCGGTTCCTGCAAGGGTTCGACGGGGCCCGCCAGCATCAATCCCGAAACCGGCACACCCTGGGGGCTGGACTTTCCCATGGTCACCGTGCGCGACTGGGTGCAGACCCAGGCCCAACTGGCCGATCATCTGGGCATCGACTGCTGGGCGGCGGTGGTGGGCGGCAGCCTGGGGGGCATGCAGGTCATGCAGTGGGCCATGGACCTGCCCGATCGCTTGCGCCATGCCGTGGTCATCGCGGCGGCGCCGCGCCTCACCGCGCAAAACATCGCCTTCAATGAAGTGGCCCGCCAGGCCATCATGACCGATCCCGACTTTCACGGCGGACGGTATTATGCCCAGAACACCAAGCCGCGGCGGGGCTTGGCGCTGGCGCGCATGGTCGGCCATATTACCTACCTCTCCGACGATGCCATGCGCAAGAAGTTCGGCCGCGATACCCGGGGCGGCAAGGCCTTTTCCTTCGGCTTCGATGTGGATTTCGAGGTGGAAAGCTATTTGCGCCACCAGGGTTCGAGCTTTGTCGAGCGCTTTGATGCCAACAGCTATCTCTATATCACCAAGGCCTTGGACTACTTTGACCCTGCCGCCGCCCATGAAGGGAATCTGGCGGCGGCCTTTGCCCCGGCTACTGCCCAATTCCTGGTGATCTCCTTCACCTCGGACTGGCGCTTTTCGCCGGCGCGATCCCGCGAGATCGTCCAGGCACTGTACACCCGGAATCTGCAGGTGACCTATGCGGAGATCGTCTCCCATCAAGGCCACGACTCTTTCCTGCTGCCCATCCCCCAATACGCCGAGGTGTTGGGGACCTATCTGGCGCGGGTAGCCGACGAGGTCGGGGCATGAGCGCGCTCCGCCCGGATCTGGCCATCATCGCCGGGTGGATCCGTCCCGGCAGCCGGATTCTCGACCTCGGTTGCGGCGAGGGCGACCTGCTGGCCCACCTGCGCGCCGAACATGGGGTGAGCGGCTACGGAGTGGAGATCGACGAGGCGCGGGTGGTGGCGGCCATTCGCCGTGGGGTGCCGGTCATCCAGCAGGATCTGGACGGGGGACTGCGCAATTTCGGTGACCAGAGCGTAGACACCGTAGTCCTTTCCCTCACCCTGCAAGCCAGCAAATTCCCGCTGGATCTCCTGCTGGAGATGCTGCGCGTGGGCCGCGAGGTGATCGTGACCTTCCCCAATATGGGCCACTGGCATGCCCGCTGGCAGTTGGCCGTGCAAGGGCGCATGCCGGTCACAGACGCGCTGCCCCATGCGTGGTATGATACGCCCAACATTCATCTGTGCACCATTCGCGATTTTGAATCCTTGTGTCGCGAAAATGGCGTGGCCGTGCATCAGCGGGTGGTGCTCAATGATCAGCGTCGGCAGACTTGGCTCAACCGCCTCCTGCCCAATCTCTTTGGGGAAGTGGCCCTCTACCGCTGCGCCCGCGTCGCGGCCAGCCCCCTACGGGAGGAATGATATGCGCCTGGAACTCATCAGTTTCCCCCTCTGCCCCTTTGTGCAGCGCTCGGTGATTACCCTCCTGCACAAGCAGGTTCCCTTCACCCTCACGCACATCGACCTCTACCACAAGCCCGAGTGGTTTGTGGCCATTGCGCCCCTGGGCAAGGTACCGTGCCTGCGGCTGGATGACGACGTGGTCCTCTTTGAATCCACCGTCATCAACGAATACCTCGACGAAACCTTTCTTCCCACCCTGCACCCCAGCGAGGCGCTCCCCCGCGCCCTGCATCGCGCCTGGATTGCCTTCGGCGCCGACGCCATCCTGGATCAGTACCAGATGATGACGGCCCAGGGCGACGAGCGCTTTGCGGCGGCCAGCCGCCAGCTCTTCGAGAAGCTGGAACGCCTGGAACACACCCTGGGCGGGGCGGCCCCGCAGGAGAAAGCCCGGAGCGGCGGCCCCTTCTTTGCCGGCGAAAAGTTCAGCCTGGTGGATGCCGCCCTGGCGCCGCTGTTCATGCGCATGGAGATCCTCCATGCCCTGCGGCCATTGCCGCGCTGGGAGGCCTTGGGCAAACTGCGCCGTTGGGCAGCCCAATTGCTCGAACTCCCCGAGGTGGCGGGGTCCGTAATGCCCGATTTTCCAGAGCATCTGCAACGTTATTTGAGCGAGAAAGGGAGCCTGTTCCTGCGCTCCGCCTAAACCGCCCGGATCCGGGCAGAGCCATAGACACAGCGACCGCATCATCGGCACAGCGAGGAAGTTCCATGAACGAAAACCCAACAGCGGAAGAAGAGTCAAACGCCCTGGCGCCAACCACCCATTTCGGCTATCAAGAGGTACCGGAAAACCGGAAGGAAGACCTGGTCAGGGGCGTTTTCAGCAACGTGGCGGCCAAGTACGACCTGATGAACGACATGATGTCTCTGGGCGTGCATCGCCTGTGGAAGCGCTTTACCGTGGATCTCGCGCGGGCCCGCCCGGGGCAGCGGCTGCTGGATCTGGCCGGCGGCACCGGCGATCTGGCCGCCGCCCTCTATCCCAAGATCCGCCCCAACGGTTCCATCGTCGTCTCCGACATCAACCCGGACATGCTGGAGGTGGGGCGCAGGCGCCTGGCCGACAAGGGCATCCTGGACGGCGTGGAGTTCGTCGAAGCCAATGCCGAAGCCCTGCCCTTTGCCGACGGTGAATTTGACCTGGTGACCCTGGCCTTCGGGATCCGCAACATGACCCACCCGGAGCGGGCCCTGCGAGAGATCCATCGGGTGCTCAAAACGGGTGGTCGGGTCCTGATCCTGGAGTTTTCCCATCCGCGCTGGCCCGGCCTGCAGTCCATTTATGACCTCTACTCCTTCAACCTGCTGCCGCGCCTGGGCGAATGGATTGCCAAGGACCGCGAGAGTTATCAGTATCTGGTAGAGTCCATCCGTCGCTTTCCCGATCAGGAAACCTTCCAGGCGATGATGGAGGATGCCGGACTGGCACGGGTGGAGGTATTCAATCTTTCCGGCGGCATCGTCGCCGTCCATCGCGGCTATCGTCTGGATTGATGATCCTAAAACGCCTCCGCCAACTGCCGGAACTTGGGTTGATGAATTCCATTCATCCGGAGATGCAAAAATCCCCCTTGAGCGCCGCGTTGCGACGGGGCATGATCACCCCTATTTCCCTGTAAGGAGCACTATCCATGACGGTTGTCCATAATCTCGGCTTTCCCCGCATCGGCCACAAGCGCGAGTTGAAAAAGGCTTTGGAGAGTTTCTGGTCCAAGGAGATCGACGAGAAGGAACTGCAGTCGCGGGCGGCCCTGCTGCGCGAGCGCCACTGGCGCATCCAGCAGACCTGCGGCGTGGACATCGTCCCCGTAGGCGATTTCAGCCTCTATGATCACATGCTCGACATGAGCGTGACCCTGGGCGCCATTCCGCCGCGCTACGGCTTTTCCGGCGATCGCGTCGATATGGGTACCTTCTTCGCCATGGCCCGCGGCTCCGCCACCCAGCCCGCCATGGAGATGACCAAGTGGTTTGACACCAATTACCACTATATCGTCCCCGAGTTCCACGAGGGCATGGACTTTCGCCTGGCCAGTGACCGGATCTTCAACGAAGTGCGCGAGGCCCGCGCCCTCGGCCTGAATGCCAAACCCGTCCTGGTGGGCCCCGTCACCTACCTCTGGCTGGGCAAGGAAAAGGACCCGGCGGCCCAAGCCCATCATGAGATCCAGCATCACCATGACGACAGCGCTTGCCACGGTCACGGCGCGCCGGTCAGTGACGGCTGCTTCGACCGTCTCACGCTGCTGCCCAAGCTCCTGCCGGTCTATGCCGAACTCCTCGCCAGAATGGTGGCCGAAGGCGTGGAATGGGTGCAGATCGACGAACCCGCCCTCGCCCTCGACCTGCCGAGCAACTGGATCGCCGCCTTCGACGGCGCCTACCAGACCCTGAGCCGGGGCAAAGGCCCCAAGATCCTGTTGGCTACCTATTTCGAGTCGGTAGCGGCCCATGCCGGCCTGCTCAAGGCTTTGCCCGTGGCGGGGATCCATATCGACCTGCGCCGGGCGCCGCAGCAACTGAATGCCTTCCTGCAGGGCTACCCCGCCGACAAAGTCCTTTCCCTGGGTGCCGTGGATGGCCGCAATGTCTGGCGCAGCGACCTGGATGGGGCGCTCGCCCTCCTGCATCCGGCCCACGACCAGTTGGGCGATCGCCTGTGGCTGGCGCCTTCCTGCAGTCTGCTGCACAGCCCGGTGGATCTCCAGCAGGAGACCGAGTTGGACGCCGAACTCAAGTCCTGGCTGGCCTTTGCCGTGCAGAAGCTCGACGAGGTGGCCGTGCTGGCCCGCGCCATGGACAAGGGTGCCGATCATGCCGGACCCGAACTGGCGGCAGCCCGCGCCGCCGTGGCCTCGCGCAAAAGTTCGCCACGTATCCACAACGCCGCCGTGGCCACCCGTCTGGAAGACCTCGGCCAGGATGACGGCCAACGCTCCAGCCCCTTCCTGGTGCGGCAGGCGGCCCAGCGCAAGCGCTTCCATCTGCCGCTCTTTCCCACCACCACCATCGGTAGCTTCCCCCAGACCCCGGAGATCCGCCAGGCCCGCCTCAAGCACCGCAAGGGCGAGTTGAGCGATGCGGACTACCAGAAGGCCATGGAGGCGGAGATCGCCCACGTGGTCAAAGAGCAGGAGCGTCTGGACATTGACGTCCTGGTCCATGGCGAGCCGGAACGCAACGACATGGTGGAATACTTTGGCGAGCAGTTGGCGGGCTTCGCCTTCACCCGCCACGGCTGGGTGCAGAGCTATGGTTCGCGCTACGTCAAGCCGCCCCTGATCTTCGGCGACGTTTCCCGGCCCACCCCCATGACCGTGACCTGGAGCAAATACGCCCAGTCCCTTACCCAACGGCCCATGAAAGGGATGCTTACCGGCCCCGTCACCATCCTCCAGTGGTCCTTCGTGCGCGATGATCAGCCCCGGGAGCGCACCGCCTTGCAGATCGCCCTGGCCATCCGCGACGAACTGGCCGACCTTATCCAGGCCGGCATCGGTATCATCCAGATCGACGAGCCCGCCTATCGCGAGGGATTGCCCCTCAAGCGCGCCGACTGGGACACCTACCTGAACTGGGCCTCCCGCGCCTTCCGCATCTCCGCCCAGGTGGCCGCCGACGATGTGCAGATCCATACCCACATGTGCTACTCGGAGTTCAACGACATCCTGCCGGCCATCGCCGCCATGGATGCCGACGTCATCACCATCGAGACCTCCCGTTCGCAAATGGAGTTGCTGGACGCCTTCGCCACCTTCAACTACCCCAACGAGATCGGGCCAGGCGTCTATGACATCCATTCGCCCCGGGTACCGAGCGTGGAAGAGATGGTGGACCTCATGGAGAAGGCCGTGAAGGTGGTCCCCGCCGACCGCCTCTGGGTCAACCCCGATTGCGGCTTGAAGACCCGCAAGTGGCCCGAGGTCCTGCCCGCCCTGGAGCACATGGTGGAAGCGGCCCGCCGCATCCGTGCCCGCCATGGCGGTTGATCCGGCAGCCGGATCAATGGCATGACCCGCCCAAGGCCTCCCCGCAGGGAGGCCTTTTTTTACCTGATCAGCGGTGACCCATACCGGTCATAAGAATATTCGCGCAGCGATTGAACTTTCGTATGTCTACCCGGTCCATCTTTTTGGGTTTCAAACCAATAACGAGGGAGCTATGAATCACATCGATGAACTGATTGCCGGATTTTCCCGTTTTCGCACCCAGTATTATGAAACCGAACCGCAGATCTTCCAGGATCTGGTGAGCAAGGGTCAGCGTCCCAAGACCCTGATGATTGCCTGTTCCGACTCGCGGGTCACCCCTGCGGCCACCTTTGATTCCGGCCCCGGAGAGATGTTCATGGTGCGCAACGTCGCCAACCTGGTCCCCCCCAGCGAGATGGACGGGCATCTGCATGGTACCAGCGCGGCCATCGAGTTTGCCGTGGAAAATCTTGAGGTGGAAAACATCATCATCAACGGCCATTCCCACTGCGGCGGCATCAAGGCGCTCATGAGCGGCGAAGGCGGCACTTATATCGGCCCCTGGATGGACATCGCCCGGGATGCCCGCGCCGATGTCCTCCGCGAGTACGCCGGGGCCAGCCCCGCCGAGCAGACCCGCGCCCTGGAAAAGGCGGCGATGGTGGTATCCCTGGAAAACCTCCTCACCTTTTCCAGCGTGCGCCACCGCGTGGTGCGCGGCGAACTGCAACTGCATGCCTGGTATTTTGACCTGGACGAAGGGCGGCTCTACGGCTATCAGTTGGACAATCGCCGCTTTGAGCCCCTGGGCTGAGGAAGGATCCATGAGCACAGTGCAGCACCATACCGTGGATCTATCTCCCTTCAAAAATCTCCGCTTTGACATTCCCGCCGGCCTGGTGGTGGCCCTGGTGGCCATACCGCTCTGCCTGGGGGTGGCCCTGGCCTCGGGGGCGCCCCTCTTCGCCGGGATCATCTCCGGCATCGTCGGCGGCCTCATCGTCCCCTTCTTCAGCCGTTCCGCACTCTCCGTGAGCGGGCCGGCGGCGGGCCTCACCGCCATCGTCCTGGTGGCCATTACCGAAATGCACTCCTTTTCCATCTTTGTCCTTGCCGTCTTTCTCGCCGGCTTGATGCAGATGACCCTGGGCTTTTTGCGGGCCGGAGCCATCGCCTATTTCTTTCCGGCGGCGGTCATCGAAGGCATGCTGGCGGCCATCGGCCTGATCCTCATCCTCAAGCAGTTGCCCTATGCCCTGGGGGTGGACATCGGCCAGTTCGGCTCCCAGGCCTTTGCCAGCGGCGGCGAGAACACCTTTAGCGGCGTGCTCACCGCCCTCTCCGGGGTAGAGTGGGGGGCGCTCCTCATCAGCCTCGTGGCGCTGGCCATTCTCATCGTCTGGGAGCGCACCCCGGCGCTGAAAAGGCAGACCTGGTTTTCCGGCCCCCTCGTGGCGGTGCTGGCCGGAACGCTGGTCAATCTGCTCCTGCTGCGGGTGGCGCCGGGGCTCGCCCTGGGCACCGAACACCTGGTGCAATTGCCCATGATTCACAGCCCCCAGGATCTGCTCGTCAGTCTCACCTTTCCCGACTGGCACGCCATCACCAACCGGGCCGTCTGGGTCACGGCGGTCACCATCGCCATCGTCGCCAGCCTGGAGAGTCTCCTGTCCATCGAGGCGGGGGACAAGCTGGACCCCTTCAAACGCCGCACGCCCCTGGATGGGGAACTGGTATCCCAGGGCGTGGCCAACAGCGTCAGCGGGCTCATCGGCGGCCTGCCGGTGACGGCGGTCATCGTCCGCACCTCCGCCAACGTGGCCGCTGGCGGGCGCACCCAGGCCAGCGCCTTTCTCCACGGCGTCTTCCTGCTGCTGGCGGTGGTGTTTTTGAGCACCCTGCTCAACCAGGTGCCCCTGGCCACTCTGGCGTCCATTTTGCTGATGGTCGGCTACAAACTAGCCAAACCCAGCCTGGTCCAAAAGATGTGGCGGCTGGGACGCACGCAGTTCCTCCCCTTTGTGGTAACCGTCATCACCGTGCTTTTCACCGATCTCCTCATCGGGGTGGGAATCGGTCTGCTAGTGGGCGTCTTCTTCGTCCTCAAGAACAACTTCCATGCGGCTGTCAAAATACGCAAGGAAGGCCCCGCGTATGTGATTGACTTTCACCGTGACGTCACCTTTGTCAACAAGGCTACCGTATCCCACATCCTGGAACATCTGCCGCCCAAGGCGACGGTCATCCTGGATGGCAGCCGGGTAGAGTTCATCGACCACGACATCCTGGAGATCATCCGCGACTTTGAGCAGTCGGCCAAACTGCGCGACATCGACATCCAGGAGCGTGGCTTTGACCGTCCGATCTTGCAGGTCGCCGTCTAGGCATCGGCACGGGTCGCAAAAAGCAGCGTAACACCGAGCCCACGGAGGAATTCACCCCTCCGTGGGCAACTTTTGTTCATTTAACCTAACGGACATGCATTCGGTGCACCCCGTTCATGAAACGGTCCTCACATCCTACGATATTTTATGAGGACAGCAGGTCCGTTGTTTCCCATTAAAACGGCCATTGGCGGATCTAACTTTAAGAATCATCCTTATTATTGGCCACCCCTATTTGCCGGGTGAATGATCCGATGGCGACGGGATGCCGTCCTCGTCATCGCCGCCACCGCTGTCCATGCCCAATTCCTTGAGCTTGCGCGTGAGGGTGTTGCGCCCCCAGCCGAGCTTGTGGGCGGCATCCTGCTTGTGGCCCTGGGTATGCTGCAGGGCCGTTTCGAGGAGGGTGCGCTCAAAAAGAGGGAGCAGGTCGTTGAGGATCCCTTCCTCACCGGCGGCCAGGCGCTGCGTGGCCAGGCGCGCGAGGCGTTCACGCCAGTCGCCGCCCTCGTACTCCGGCGCACTGGGCCGACGCTCCATGCCCGTCATTTCGGCGGGGAGATCCGTCACCTGCACCTCTGCCGTCGGGGCCATGACCGTAAGCCAACGGCAGACATTTTCCAGTTGGCGCACATTGCCGGGCCAGTTCCAGGCGGTAAAGACGGCCTCGGCGGCCGGGCTCAGGATCTTGCGCTCCACCTCCAGCTTGATGGCGCTTTCCAGCAAAAAGTGGCGGGCAAGGCGCGGAATGTCCTCGCGGCGCTCGCGCAGGGGCGGCAGGTGCAGGCGGATGACGTTGAGGCGATGAAAGAGGTCTTCGCGAAAGCTGCCCTCCCGTACCTTGGCCTCCAGGTCCTGATGGGTGGCCGCGAGGACGCGCACGTCGGCGCGCTGGGGGGCGTGGCCGCCCACCCGGTAGAAGGTGCCGTCGGAGAGCACGCGCAAGAGGCGGGTCTGCAGGGCCGCCGGCATGTCGCCGATCTCGTCGAGGAAGAGCGTGCCCCCTGCCGCTTGCTCAAAACGCCCCAGGCGGCTGCTCACCGCACCGGTGAAAGCCCCCTTTTCATGGCCAAAGAGTTCGGATTCCAGCAATTCTGCGGGGATGGCGGCGGTATTGATGGCAATGAACGGCCCGCCCGCCCGCGGGCTATGGCGATGCAGGGCCTGGGCGATGAGCTCCTTGCCGGAACCGGATTCGCCGGTGATGAGGACGTTGATCTGCGACCGGGAGAGGCGGCCGATGGCGCGAAACACCTCCTGCATGGCCGGGGCCTCGCCGATGATCTCGGCCTGCTCGCGCTCTGCGCCCGGCGCATTGGCCACGGCTTCACCGCCGCTGGCGAGGGCCCGCCGCACCAGACCCACCGCTTCGTCCACGTCGAAGGGCTTGGGCAGATACTCGAAGGCGCCGCTCTGGAAGGCGGCAACGGCGTTATCGAGGTCGGAATGGGCGGTGATGACGATGACCGGCAGGCGCGGCCATTGCGCCTGGACTTCGCGGAGAAAGGCCAAGCCATCCAGGCCCGGCATACGCAGATCCGTAATCATGGCGCCGGGCTGCTCCCGGGCGAGGGCATGGAGGGCGGCGTCGGCGTCGGCAAAGCTGCGCGCCGGGATCTGGGCATTGCCCAGGGCTTTTTCCAGCACCCAGCGAATGGAGGGGTCGTCATCAATGATCCATACAGCACTCATGGGTGAATTCCTATCCGTTCGGGTTTGATGAAAGGGGCAAATAGACAGAGAATACGGTTTCTCCCGGGTGGGACCGGCAATGGATGCTGCCCCCGTGACCGCGCACCAGCCCCTGGGCAATGGCCAGCCCCATGCCCATGCCCTCGGCGCGGCTGGTGACCAGGGGCAGGAAGATGCGGGAGAGCATTTCCGCGGGAATGCCCGGGCCGTCGTCCTCCACATCCACCCGCAGCACCAGGCGGTGGCGCTGATGATGCAGCGTCACATAACGCTCCACCCGGGTGCGCACCAGGATCTGGCCGCTGCGATTGAGGGCCTGCCGCGCATTGCGCAGGAGATTCAGAAAGACCTGCACGAGCTGTTCCTGATCGGCGGAAAAGTCGGGAATGGAAGGATCATAGTCAAAGCGCAGGGTAATGCCCGTAGGCAGTTCCGCAAGCACCAGCCGGCGCACATATTCCAGCACCTGGTGGATATTGGCCATGGCCATTTGCGGCTTGCTGCGCGGTCCCTGCAGACGATCCACCAAATGATGCAGGCGGTCCACCTCATGCAGAATGATCTGCGTGTATTCGCGCAATTCCGGCCGCTCCAACTCACGTTCCAAAAGCTGGGTGGCGCCGCGCAGCCCGCCCAGCGGGTTTTTGATCTCATGGGCCAGCCCGCGCAGGATCTCCTGCGCCGCGCTGTAGTTGCGCTCCTGCATTTCTTCCTCGGCGTGGCGGGCCGGCAGCTCCATGGGCCGCATCTCCACCACAATCTGATCGCCCAAAGGCGTAACCACCAGATCGACGACCATGCTTCCCCTTTCGGGCAGAAACAATTCGCTGCTCCGGCGCAGGATGGCCCCCTCCGCCGCGCGCGCCTCTTCGAGGAGGGGCGGCAGGCCGCCTTCCGCCTTGATCTGGCACAATGCCGCCAGCGGCTGCCCCAGGGCGTGACGGCTACTGACCTGCAGCAGGTTTTCCGCCGCCGGGTTGAGATAGCCAATGCTACCCTGGGTATCCAGCAAGAGGACGGCGGATTCCAGGGCGTCGATCACCCCCTGCATGCGTGGGGGCTGAATTGCGGTGGCAACCTGGGCCATGCGCCATTCTCCATGATTGAGTTGCAGATACTGCAGCAAAAAGCGCGCCATGCCCTTGCCGCAAAGGTTTTTAGGGAGGGAGCCATCAATAGGATTGCGGACCAGCCACGATATTTTCCGCTGAATCTCCTCAATAGCTTTCATATTGCACCATTTTAGTGCAAATAAACAGAGTTGCCCCAATATTGACCGGAAGGATGGAATGGACAATACCCATAAAGGCACAACAAAAAATGGCAACCATTCCCAGCAAAGGGCCTCCCGCACTGGCCGGTCAAGGATGGGAGCCAGGCCCTCCCCTCCATCCGCTCCCGCCATCTTCAATGCCAATGCGGCATTGATATTGCTTGGCTACCCCGGCATGCACAGGCACGAGATGCGCGGATCGCCCGCTCCCGGTTGGTTTCCTTCGCTACGACTGGGGGGCTACACTGAGCGTTCATTTGGACAATATGAAATTGGACTTGCCCCATGACTTATTGCCTCGCCATTCATGTGGACCGTGGTTTGGTTCTGTGTTCGGACTCGCGCACCAATGCGGGCACCGATAATGTGAGCACCTACTCCAAGATGCATAATTTCCTGTGGCCGGGAAACCGCATGCTCTGCCTCCTGTCGGCGGGGAATCTGGCCACCACCCAGGGCGTGGTCAAGCGCCTGCGCAACGATGTGGGGCAGGGCGCCGGTACCAGCCTCCTCAGCGTGCAGTCCATGCTGGAGGCGGCGGATTATATCGGGATGATCAACGCCGAAATACAACGCAATCAGGCAGAGCGCGACATCAGCAGCACCAGTTTTGAAGCGAGTTTCATCCTGGGCGGGCAGATCGGTACGGAGGTACCGGCCACGTTCATGATCTATCCCCAGGGCAACTATATTCATGAATCCGCCGAGCATCCCTTTTTGCAGATTGGCGAGATCAAATATGGCAAACCCATCCTCGACCGGGTGATTCGCCCGGACCTCTCCCTGGAGGCGGCGGGGCGCTGTGCCCTGGTGTCGATGAACTCCACCATGCGTAGCAATGTTTCCGTGGGCGCGCCGGTGGAATTGCTCATCTACCGCACCGGCAGCCTCCAGGAAGGACGGCGGCTGTGCCTGAGCGAGGATGATCCTTTTTTCCGTTCCATTGGTGAGCGCTGGAGCGAAGGACTCTTGCAGGCCTTGAACAACCTGCCGCCCTTTCCTTGGGAAGGCCCGGTGGATGAAGGTCAGGTATACCCCTTTTATCCTTCCCCTTGAGCCAGTCACATGAACACCAGGAGGCATTCCCATGGGTATCCACGTTGCCATTCGTCATCGTACCGAATACCACTTCGACCGTTTGGTAACCATTTATCCCCATATCCTGCGCCTGCGCCCGGCGCCCCATTGCCGCACCCCCATCCTCGCCTATAGCCTCAAGGTCACGCCCCAGCAACATTTTCTCAATTGGCAACAAGATCCCTTCGCCAATCATCTGGCGCGTCTGGTGTTCCAGGAGCGCGCCCGGTCGCTGCTGGTGGATGTGGAGGTCATTGCCGATCTAACGGTCATTGATCCCTTTGATTTCTTTGTCGAAGAGAGCGCGGAGCGCTGGCCCTTCCGTTACCCGGCGGCCCTGGCCAAGGAGCTGGCGCCGTATCTGGAATGCGAAACCCCGGGGCCCTTGCTGCAGCGCTTTCTCCATGGCATTGAGCGGCAAGAGCAAAACACCGTGCTCTTTCTGGTGGCCCTCAATCAACGGTTGCAGAAGACCATTGACTATAGTGTGCGCATGGAGCCCGGCGTACAGAGCTGCGAGGAGACCCTGGCCCGCCATCTGGGCTCCTGCCGCGACACCGGATGGCTACTGGTCCAGATCCTCCGCCATCTGGGCCTGGCGGCCCGCTTTGTCTCCGGCTATCTGGTTCAACTCGTGGCCGACGAGAAGCCCCTGGAAGGGCCGACGGGCCCCGTCCAGGACTTTACCGACCTGCACGCCTGGGCCGAAGTCTATCTGCCCGGTGCCGGATGGGTCGGCCTGGACCCCACTTCGGGGCTCTTTGCCGGCGAAGGACACATCCCTTTGGCCTGCACCCCGCAGCCGAGCACGGCCGCGCCCATCGTCGGGGCTACCGATCCCTGTGCGGTGACCTTCACCTTCAGCAATACCGTGACCCGCATTCGGGAAACTCCACGCGTCACCAAGCCGTACAGCGAGGGCCAGTGGTCGGCCATCATGGACCTCGGCCAGCGGGTGGAGGCGCGCCTCGCGGCGGGGGATGTGCGCCTGACCATGGGCGGTGAGCCTACCTTTGTCGCCGTGGATGCCCGCGATAGCCCGGAATGGAACAATGCCGCCCTGGGCGAAGAAAAGCGCGAGCGGGCGGAAACCTTGGTGCGCAAGTTGCAGCAGCAGTTTGCCCCCGGTTCCCTGCTGCATAGCGCCGAAGGCAAATGGTACCCGGGCGAGCCTCTCCCGCGCTGGGCCCTGGGACTCTACTGGCGCAAGGACGGGGTACCCCTGTGGCGCGATGCCGCACTCCTCGCCGAAGCGCGCAAGGACTCTGGCCGGACGCTGGCGGACGCCGAGCGCTTTGCCGGCACCCTCACCCGTTATCTGGGCGTGGCAGAGCACTTTGTCCTGCCGGCCTATGAAGATGCCCTCCATTACCTGCAACAGGAGGCGGAGCTGCCGGTCAACCTCGATCTGGACCAATTGCGCCTCGACGATGCCCGCGAACGGCGTTCCCTGGCCGACAAGCTCTCCCGCGGCCTAGGCCGGCCCGCAGGCTTTGTCCTGCCCCTGGCCTGGGATGACGCAAAGGAAACCTGGCGCTCGGCGGCATGGACCTTCCGCCGCAGCCGCCTCACCCTGATCCCCGGCGATTCCCCCCTGGGCCTGCGCCTGCCCCTTGATGCCCTACCCTGGGTCGCGGAGGAAGAACGGGAAATACGCCCCGAGGTGGATCCCTTTGCGCCGCACATGCCGCTGGCCGATGTCCAACCCCTGGAGCGCCTGGAACACGCCCTGGACCTGCTGGCCGCCATCGAGGCCACGGCAGCGCGCCTGCAGATGCCGGTAGTGCTGGAGGGTTACCCGCCGCCCGGCGATACGCGCCTGGAAAAACTCCTGGTCACCCCGGATCCCGGCGTGATCGAGGTCAACATCCACCCTTCCCGGTCCTGGGCGGAATTGGTGGCCAATACCAGCGGCGTTTACGAGGCCGCGCGGCAATCCCGTCTGGGGGCCGAGAAGTTCATGCTGGATGGCCGCCATACGGGCACCGGCGGCGGCAATCATATCACCCTCGGCGGCGGCACTCCCGCCGACAGCCCCTTCCTGCGCCATCCCGACCTGTTGCAGAGCCTCATCACCTACTGGCAACACCACCCCGCCCTGTCCTACCTCTTCAGCGGCCTCTTTATCGGTCCCACCAGCCAGGCGCCGCGCGTGGACGAAGCCCGCCACGAGGCCCTCTACGAGCTGGAGATCGCCTTTGCCCAGACCAGTACCGGCGAAGTCCCCCAGCCGTGGCTGGTGGACCGGCTTTTCCGCAACCTGCTGGTGGATGTCACCGGCAACACCCACCGCGCGGAAATCTGCATCGACAAGCTCTACTCTCCCAGCGGCCCCGCCGGCCGCCAGGGTCTGGTGGAACTGCGCGCCTTCGAGATGCCGCCCCATGCGCGCATGAGCCTGGTCCAGCAACTCCTGGTGCGGGCCCTGCTGCTGCGCTTCTGGGAAGCCCCCTATCGCCACGCCCTGATGCGCTGGGGCACCGAGTTGCATGACCGCTTCCTGCTCCCACATTATCTTTGGGAGGACCTGCGCGAGATCCTC